>Ga0134121_10000586_pt1 | contig 40478 bp, 31 predicted proteins | sample KB301_FD_96463 | JGI IMG/M metagenome (GOLD analysis project Ga0134121, IMG submission 96463) | Terrestrial soil microbial communities without Nitrogen fertilizer from Kellogg Biological Station, Michigan, USA - KB3-0-1 | ecosystem: Environmental > Terrestrial > Soil > Unclassified ...
CCGGCTCCGCCCTCGTCCGTGCCGCCGGCTGAGACTCCAGCCGCTCAGGTTGCCGCTGCGCCCTCGGGGGAGGGCGGGGCGTCGCAGACCTCGAACTACTTCAACCCCAGCATCTCGGTGATCGGCAACTTCCTTGCGGTCGGCGGCCAGAACCGCACCGAGAACCTTCCCTCGGCGGAGCTGCGCGAATCCGAGCTCGGGATTCAGGCCATCGTCGACCCGTACGCCCGCGCCGACTTCTTCCTCTCGTTTGGCGAGCACGACGTCGCGGTCGAGGAAGGCTTCGTCACCTTCACCTCACTGCCCGAAAGCCTGCTGGCCAAGGTCGGCCGCATGCGCGTTGCGTTCGGCAAGGTCAACACTCTTCACCTTCACGTTTTGCCCTGGCCCGACGAGCCGCTGCCCGTGGTGAATCTCCTGGGCGGTGAGGAAGGATGGATCGGCACCGGCGTTTCGGTCGCCCGGCTCTTCCCCGTGGGGGATACCTTCACTGAAGGAACGCTACAGATTTTTCGCGGCGATTCGGAAGGACTGTTCAACGGTCAGCGCCGCTCCGACCTCGCCTACAACGGCCACTATCGCGTCTTCAAAGACCTGACCGACGCGACCAACGTCGATCTCGGTTTTTCCTACGGCGTCGGCCCGAACGGCACCAGCGCTTCGGCTCTGACTCGTCTCGAGGGCCTCGACGCGATCTACCGCTGGAAGCCGCTGCAGACCAGCACCTACCGTTCGTTCACCTTCCGCGGCGAGGTCTATCGGAGCCTCCGCGATCAGCCGGGCGGCGTCCAGACGGCGGTCGGCTGGTATGTCTCCGGCGACTATCAGCTCGCCAAGCGCTGGTTCGTGGGCGCCCGTCTCGAGGCTTCCGACCGCGCCGACGACGCCTCGCGGCGCGACACCGGCGAGGCCGCCATCCTGACCTTCTGGCCCAGCGAGTTCTCACAGCTCCGGGCCGAGCTCCGGCGCCGCCACTACAGTCTCACCGACGAGACCGCCAACGAGCTTCTCCTCCAACTTCAATTCGCCATCGGCGCCCACGGCGCCCATCCCTTCTAGAGGTACACGATGAAACGATTGATCCCCATTCTCCTGGCGTTCGCCGGACTCGCGAGCCTCGGCTCCGCGGCCGAGGCCAAGCTTCGCGTCGTCTCCTCCCTCCAGGATTTCGCCTCCATCGCCCAGTCGATCGGCGGCGATCGAATCGAAACTCTCGCCCTGGCCAAGGGCTACCAGGACCCGCATTTCGTCGACGCCAAGCCCTCCTTCGTGCTGCAACTCTCGCGGGCCGATCTGCTGATCGTCGCCGGGCTCGAGCTCGAGATCGGCTATCTTCCGCCGCTGATCGACCAGAGCCGGAACGACAAGATTCACCCCGGCAATCCCGGCTATCTGGACTCCTCCGTCGGTTGCGACATCCTCCAGCGGCCGACGACGCAGGTTACCCGCGCCATGGGCGACGTCCACCCCTACGGCAATCCGCACTATTGGACCGAGCCCGAGAACGGCCGGGTGATCGCCCGCTCGATCGCCGCCCGCCTGTCGCAGCTCGATCCGGCCGGCAGCGCCGTTTATCAGAAAAACCTTACTGCCTTCGAGGCGCGCCTGACACAAAAGGAAACGGAGTGGACGGCGAGCATGGCTCCGTACGCGGGCACCCGGATCGTTACCTTTCACGATTCCTGGCCCAACTTCGCCAAGGCATTCAAGCTCAATATCGTGGGTCACGTCGAGCCCAAGCCCGGCATCCCGCCGACGCCCACCCACACGCTGGAAATCATCAACCTGATGCAGGCGCAGAAGGTGCCGGTGATCCTGGTGGAGCCTTACTTCGACCGCAAGACTCCCGATTCCATCGCCGGCAGGACCGGAGCGGCGGTGGTGATCTTCTACCCGTCCGTGGGGGGCACTCCCGCGATCAAGGACTACTTCTCGCTGTTCGACACGAACATCGGCGCCTTCGTGGCGGCGATGAAGGGTAAGAAATGACTCTTTTTCAACTGCTGGCTCCGGCCTTCGTCGCCAGTCTGATCCTGACCGGTATCCACGCCTACCTGGGCGTTCACGTGGTCGAGCGCGGAGTGATCTTCGTCGACCTCTCGCTCGCCCAGATCGCCGCCCTGGGATCGACCGTCGCCTATCTGCTCGGCAACGATCTTCACTCGACGACCGCCTACCTCTACTCGCTTGGCTTCACGTTTCTGGGGGCGGCGATCTTCGCCTTCTCGCGCGTCCACCGCAAGACCCGCATCCCCCAGGAGGCCGTGATCGGCATCGTCTACGCGGTCTCGGCGGCGATCGCCATCCTGGTGATGTCCAAGGCCACGCAGGAGACCGAGCACCTGAAGGAGATGCTGGTCGGCAACATCCTTTCGGTGACCTGGCCGGAGCTGGCCAAGACGGCGGTTCTCTACGCTCTGGTGGGAGTTTTCCACTACATCTTCCGCGAGCGTTTCCTGATCATCTCGATGGACGAGCAGGAGGCCGAGCGGCGGGGGCTCAACATCCGCTTCTGGGACTTCCTCTTCTACATGTCGTTCGGCTTCGTGGTGACCTCGTCGGTCGCCATCGCCGGCGTGCTCCTCGTCTTTTGCTTCCTGATCGTTCCCTCGGTGACGGCGATGCTCTTCGCTTCGCGCTTGGGGCCGCGCCTCGCCATCGGCTGGACGATGGGCGCGCTGGTTTCGGCGGGCGGCGTCGCCTTGTCGTTCCTCCTCGACCTGCCGACCGGCGCCGCGATCGTGGCCACGTTCGGCTTGACGCTCCTCCTCCTTGCCGGAGTGCGGAAGGCGTTCTTCAAGAAGATCGAGGCGTAGATCTGGAGCTGCCTTCATCCAAAAAACGATTTCCTGCGAAGTGGATGATGGGAAACGCCGCTGGACTGATCCCGGCGGCTTCCCGGCGATCCAACAATCCATTTCAAAGGAAGGGATGAATCATGAAGAACAGAAAACCGGCCAAGCTGAAGTTGAACCGTGAAACCCTTCGTACCCTGGAGGATTCCAGCCTGCTTCAAGCAGCTGGCGGCTTCGGCAGTGGGAATCTCAGCGTTCCCGTCTGCACCCAGGCCATCTCCGACTGCGTGTCCTGCACCAAGCGTCTGGACTCCTGCCCGCAGGTGCCGACGACCGGCACCATCGCCTGAGCTGGTCGAGCCGGACGGCCGAGATTGACCGGCGGAGCTCGGAATCACCTCCGGGCCTCCGCCTGTCGTGTCCTCCGATTCGCGCCCGCTTCGCGGAGTCTCCTGCATCACCACGATCCAGGCCAGCATCTCCGCGGGCCGGTAAGGCACAACCGCGATCCTGTCAAGAACGATTCTCGAACCGTTGTGCACCGCCACGAAACCAGTCGGCGCTTCTCCCGGATCTTGCGGGGACGCGGTGGTCGCAGTTTGCGGTGCCAACACTGAATTAGGACTCAGGACACTACCTCCCCCACGAGGGGAACGTCTGCCCCTCGATCGGGAACGGCCCGCATCCGCAAGCGAGAGACCGCCAATCATCTGGAAGTTGCTTGCGACTCGGGCGGAGGAAGGTGAAGCGGTGGGCGCTCTTCTTCAGTGGAAGGCGACTAGCGGGGGTGTTGGCGCAGGGTGCTTCCAATGGACGTTGAGGTACTGCCGGAGGTCTCTTAGTAGCTCCTGACTGATCGCATGACTCTGGGCGGCTTCCAGGAGTTGCGCCCATAGCGTATGGAGCTGTTCGTGCGCGACCCCAGAGAGAGCCGGATCCGTAAGAGCCCTCTGGCAAACGCGCGCTGCCTTTTCGAGGTCTCCGGATTTCATATGGTGCCCATAGAGATAGAGAAGGTCAAGAAAGGCATCCTTGTAGAGCTCGTGTTCTATGTCGCTTTCCACCACTTCATTGAAGAGTCGTTCCGCTTGTTGCTTGGATCCAAATGCATTCAGCAGTTGAGCGCAGGTGAACCTACCGCGAATGCGCAGCCGAAGCCTCGGCTCGGCGATGAGCAGCCCGGAACAACGTCGGTAAATTTGCAATGCCTCAGTCGGCTTTTGGAGCTCGATTAGGCACTTCACTCGCAGCAAATCGGCGAGGAGCGTCAGATACGAGTCCTCGGCAGAGATCAAAGGAGCAGCGTGATTGAGGGCCTCCAAGCTGTTGGTAGGCTGGGTTTCGACCAAGACGTTTGCTATCTGGATCAGTGTGCGACCTAGCAGAGCCCATTCGGAGCAGCCATCATAGATCGCCTTGCATCTCTCCAGGGCTTCCAACGCCTTGGCCTCCTGCCCCTCTTCGGCCAGAGTCGACGCGGCAATTGAAAGAAATCCCGCTTCCAGAAGGAGATCTCCCGTACCTTCCTTCAGGAATCGTTCCGCATTGGCCAGGGCTTGATGCGCCCGCTTCCATTCGGCCGCTCGTCGCCGGGAGTTGGCGACTGCAGTCCAGACTTCCGCTTGCAAGTCGTTACTGGAAGCCTGAGTGATCTGCTGGCGCTGACTCATGCCTTCAATGACCAGGAGGGCAAGTCCGGCAAGAAACTCGGCTTCCTCCCAAGAGGATTCCCCCTTGAGATCGCTGAGAATCAGGTTGAAAAATGCGACCGTGTGGCACGCCTTCGACATCCTCACTCGTTCCCTTTGACTCCGCCTGTTCGGCATGCGGCGCAACTCGGCCCACTCCGCGACGGCCGCCAGGGACTCCACCCCCCACTGGTGTTCCCGGTCGATCAACTCGAATACCAGTTGCAGCGGTCCCTCTTCTCGAAGCCTCGGACTCTGAGCGCGAAGCTCGGCAATCAAGGATCCGGCCTGAGCCCGGCAGAGGTCGCAGGCTACGAGGTGCTCCAGTGCCGTCTCGACCTCTCCGGCACCCCGCTGCCCAGCCAGAATCCGCCGCAGGACTTCCAGCCCCAGATGGGCCATTTAAGTCACTCCTTATATTTTCCCTTCATAGGGGTGCTTAAGATTACGCCGAAGTACATGCCTGTGTAAAGTTCGCGACGGAGGGAAAATGAGGGACGCCGGAGACGCCCCTCGCGGACTTGGGATCAGCCATTGGGGTCCAAGTTGCCGGTCAGATCTCCAGCTGTTTGGGCAGTCAGACCGTTGGGGTCACAGCCGCAGCCACCATCTAACGCAGGAGTTGAGGGCGACGTTCGGGCATGCAGCCCATCGGGGTCCAGACCGCCGCCAATTTTGATGTGGAGTGGGACCGAGAACGACGCGGTGAGATAAAGCAGCAGCAGGGCGAGGCGAAGCATAGCTTCTCCCTTCGGGGACAGGAAACCGCACGAGCACGATTGCCGTGAATTTGTCCCTACGGCCGAAGTGTCTACTTCTCCTTCGTTAAGGACAAGCCATGATCCTGTGAGCGCCGACGACAAAAAGAGGAATCCAACGATGGAATCACTCTATATCCCGACCCTGGAAACGGAACGCCTGCGGCTGCGTTCTTTTCGCAAGAGCGACGTCGACGACTACGCCGCGCTGAACGCGGACCCCGAAGTGGCGTGTTACCTGGGTGACGGGGGCACGTGGGACCGGGGCCGCTCTTGGCGGCACATGGCCTTCTTGGTTGGTCTTCTTGGTTGGGCACTGGCAGATCGTAGGCTCCGGCATGTGGGCGGTGGAGCAGAAGGAGACGGGCGCGTTCGTCGGGCTGGTTGGCTTCGCGGATCCGGAGGGTTGGCCGGGCTTCGAGCTTGCCTGGAAGCTCGTACGGCGTTGGTGGGGGAATGGCTACGCCACGGAAGGCGCCGGGGCCGCCTTGGCCTACGCCTTCACCGCCTTGAACAAGGACCGCGTCATCAGCCTGATTCACCCGGAAAACCGCGCTTCCATTCGCGTGGCCGAGCGGATCGGCGAGAGTCTGCAGGGACGCACCGAGCTGATGGGGCAGGAGCACCTTGTGTACGGCATTGACAAGGAAGGCTATGCAGCGCGAGGGCCGCAGGGACTCCACTCTGCCGAAGGAGTCGGCAGGGTGCCGTCAGGTCAGGTTGCCGTCGCGGCCCCCTGAGAGGATGCCTTACTGCCCGCTGCGGCCGGCTCACCGGTGGAGTGAAACGATCCTGTAGACTTGAATGTTCGGAGGATCTGCAACTCTATGCCGGAGCCTGAGCCGACGGAATCAGTCTCGCCCGAGGCCTCGCTGCCGGCCTCGATCCGGATTCTCGATCCGGGCACCTGTCTGGATCAGAGGTTCGAGATCTGCCCCGCGGCACGGCGTGGCCAACGGAACCGTCCTCTCCGCCCCGGAGACGCCCCCGCGGGGTACCCCACGGGGCGTCTCTACCTTGGGGACATCCCACTTAGAGTCTCCGTTGTCCCCCGATCCCCACGTCAGAACACCTTCTGAGGTAGGAGAGATCTGTCATGACTGCTGTCGCCGAGTGGGGGAGCGAGCCCGAAGTGTTGCCGGGCAGGGTGGACGTCTGCCTGGTGAACATGCCCTATGCCTCGCTGGGCCGGCCGTCGCTCGCCCTCGGGCTGCTCAAGGCGCTGCTGGAACGGGAGGGGGTTGCCACCGGCGTGGTCTATCCCAACCTCGCGTTCGCCGAGATGGTGGGGCTCCCGCTCTACAACCTCGCCTCGTTCCAGTTCCCCAAGGAGTTCCTGGCCGGCGAATGGACGTTTGCGGCGGCGGCGTTTCCCGACGCCGTGCGCGACGACGAGGCGTATCTCCGCCAGATCGCCGGCGCCTATGAGCAGATCGCCGGCTATGGCCTCAAACCGTCCGACGCCATCAGGCTGCAGAAAAATCTGCGGAAGGTTCGGGCGGCGGCGACCGAGTTCGTCGATCAGGCCGCGCGGCAGGCTCTCGCCACCGGCGCCCGCATCATCGGCTGCACTTCGACGTTCGAGCAGCACGTGGCCTCCCTCGCCATGCTGCGCCGGGTGCGCGAGATCGATCCCACCGTCGTCACCCTGCTGGGCGGCGCCAACTGCGAGAGCGTCATGGGGCTCACCACGCACCGGTGCTTCCCCTGGCTGGACTACGTGGTTTCCGGCGAGGCCGACGCCCTGGTGGGCGATCTCTGCCGCCAGGTCCTCACCCACGGCCGGGAGGTGCCGAAGGAGCGGTTGCCGTCGGGCGTGTTCGGGCCGGCGCACCGCAATTCCGCCGGCCGCCCCCGCCTGGCGATCGCCGGCGGCTTCGAGGAGGCGCCGCGCCCTGTCTTCCACGAGCTCGACTCGCTGCCGGTGCCGGACTTCGACGACTACTTCCGCGCCGTCGAGGAGAGCCGCTTCGCCGCCGCCATCCGTCCCGGTCTCCCCCTCGAGACCTCGCGCGGCTGCTGGTGGGGCGCCGCCCGCCACTGCACGTTCTGCGGCCTCAACGGCACGTCGATGACGTTCCGCTCGAAGTCGCCCGCCAAGGTCCTGGCGGAGATGCGAGAGTTGGAGGAGCGCCACGGCATCGCCAGCTTCGAGACGGTGGACAACATTCTCGACATGGCCTATTTCAAGAGCGTCCTGCCGGCTCTGGCGGCGGAGAGCAACGCCGGCCGGCGCATCTTCTACGAGATCAAGTCCAACCTTCGCCGCCCGCAGGTGGAGATGCTGAAGCGCGCCGGCATCACCTGGGTGCAGCCGGGCATCGAGAGTCTCCATTCGGCCGTGCTGGAGCTGATGGACAAGGGCGTCCAAGGTTGGCAGAACCTTCAGCTCCTCAAGTGGAGCCGCGAGCTGGGCATTCGCCTGGCCTGGAATCTGCTGTGGGGCTTCCCCGGCGAGGACGACGCCTGGTACGCCGAGATGGCCCAGTGGTTTCCGGCCCTGGAGCACCTGCACCCGCCGGGCAGCGCCTCCCGCGTCCGGTACGACCGCTTCAGCCCCTATCACAAGCGGGCGGTTGACTTCGGTCTTGCGCTGCGGACGATCCCCGCCATGGCCTACGTCTATCCTCTGCCTGAGCCCGATCTTGCGAACCTTTCCTACTTCTTCGCCGCCGAAGGCCGGCCGGACACCTTTGCCGATTCTGGCAGCGATCTGATGCAGGGCCGGCGGGGAGCTCAAAGCCTGCGGCGTGCGCTCGACCGCTGGATCCGCGCTTTCTGGACGGGACCGCCCGAGCTCATGGTGGCGGACGACGGCACCGTCCTGGTCTTCGAGGACTCGCGGGATTGCGCTCTGGAACGGCGGTGCGAAATCTCCGGACTGGCGCGGGAGGTCTACCTGGCCTGCGACGAGGCGCCCGTCGAGGAGCGGCTCAGGGCCACTCTGGCCGCTCGTCTGGGAGGGAAAGAATCCGAGATCGCAGCAGCCGTCGAGGAGCTCCTGCGGCGGTACTTGCTGCTGCGTATCGACCGCCGCCTCGTCGGGCTCGCTTTGCGGGGGCCGCTGGGCGACATGCCCGAGTTGAGAGAGTTTCCGGGTGGCGTGGTGGAGGACCAGGTCGGGGGTTGAGGGTGAGAAAGCAACCAACTTTCCAGGCAGACGTTTCTGCCCGGATTCTCAGACGAGGAGGTAGAGCATGAAGAAGCAAAAGGCCAAGAAGCTGCACCTGAGCCGCGAGACGCTGCGCTCGCTGGCGGAGTCCCGACTGCAGGATGCTGGCGGCGCGGCCGTCGTCCCAGTGTCCTTCCTCAATCCTTGCACGAATATCATCTCCGACTGCATCCGCTGCACGGTCTTTCCGGATGTTTGCCCGACGGCAATGAATTGCCCGTCGACCCCGCCGCAGTGCGTCATTACCTAAGGCGCGCCTGATCCGCTTGAAGGGTCCGGCGGAGCTCGGTTTGGTTGGGAGCTCCTCCGGGCTTGACCGCGCCAGTTTCGCCTTCCCTTTTTCTCCCGCAGAACGTCACGTCGCTGTCGCACCTTTCGGCATCTGTTTTGCGTAATTCAATCGCGGCCCTGGTTGGGTAGGCTTTTGAGTGCCAATCCGGCAGGCCGCTTCTCAACTCAACAAGGAGGTTACAGATGCAGCAGGGGATGTTCAGAAGCTCGTTGGTGCTGGCCCTGGTGGCCGGTGCGGTGCTCTCGGTGGCGGCTTTCGCCGCTGACGCGACGAGCAGTGGCGTGACCTTCGCCAATGGTTCCAATCATCACATCACCCTCTATACGCGCTATGGCGAAGGCTCGTGCGAGTCGAAGCCCAGTGCGCAGACGGTGAGTGTCGAACCCGGCCAGAGCGCAAACCTCGACACGGGGAGCAATAGCGCCTGCTTCTGCCCGCAGCCGCCCGAAGGGCGCGTCTGCACCAGCGGCTGGATCGAAGTGAAGGCCGGCAGCACGCGGCACCTGATGTAGAAACCTTTTTCCGAGCCTTCGACGCGGCTTCAGCCGTCGTCAGCGCCCCTTCGGGGCGAACCCTCACTCTCCCAACCCTCTCTCTCCCAGCCTCCCCCCCGCCGGCCGGGAGAGAGAGGGCTAAGACGCGCTCCCTTCTTGCTTTCCAGACTAACCACTCCCTCTTCTCCCGGTTGGGGGGAGGGCGATGGGAGAAGAGGGTTGGGGTGATGAGGGGTCTTGGCTGTTCTCCCTCTTCTCCCGGTGTGGGGGGTGGGAGGGGGCGGGAGAAGAGGGCCGGGGTGATGAGGGCATCTCCAACACCCACCAGGGAGTCTGGCTCAACGAGTTGGCCCGGAGCCGGGTCTCGGCGTGGAGGAAGAGACGGTCGGGATCGCCGAGTACCGAGAGAGGAATGCGGACGAGGAGCTTCGTGCCCGTGACGTGCGCTTCGACGGTAGTGCGTGGGAGAAGGCGCTCCTGATCGCGGACGGACAGAAGGTCAGGCCCGACGCGGATCGCCAGCTTCGGCATGGTGCCAAAAAGGCGTCCCGGACGGTAGCCAAAGGCATATAGATTCACGGCGGACCATTGAGGCAACGAGTGCTCGAGTGTCGCCGTAATTTCGAGATCCTGGTTCACGATGCGAACGGCAAGATCTTGCAGGTTGACCGTGTCACCCCCGGGAACGAGCGCCGGCAGGTTCAGATCGCCGGAGAGCTCGTTGGCGGCGACGAAGGGGAGAAGGCGCGACGCGCTGTAATCGAACTGGGTGTGGTGAGCCGCCAGGGCCAGGCGCTTGACGTTGATCTCCTCGCGCCCCAGCTCGAGAGTCTGCCAGGAAAAACCAGCCAGCAGCTTCGCCGGGGGCGCCAGCTCCTCGTTCGGATGGAAACCTTTCTCACCGGGTCAGTGCGGGTAGTGGATGAGGTAGGGATGGCGAATCGCCGCCACCTTGCCTTGAAGATCCCAGAGGGCGACGCGGGTGAAGAGATAGAGCGCCGCGTGGTCCGGGTGGCGATCGCCGGGATGGGAGAGGAAGATCCGGGTCGGCCGGAACTGCCGCAGGATGGTCTCCAGATCCGCGAGAATCTCCTCGCCCTTGAAGGGGGCTCCGGGCCGGAACGCCGTCTCGTAGGGGACGGCCGTGGCGCGGGTGAGACGGCCGCGGCCTGGTGGACGGTATCCCCAGTGATCGCGCCAGATAGCGAGGGTGCCGTAATCCGGATAGCCGAGGAACGAAACGTTTGCGGCCGGCACTCCCAGGACGGCCGCCGCGGCCAGGGCCTCCTGCCGGCGCAAGGTTCCCATGGCCCTGACGGCCTGGGGGAGAATCACCGGCCGCTTGCGCCAGGCGAGGAAGGACCACTCGTTGCTGTCGCCGTTGGTAAGAAAAACGACCCGCGTGGGCAACCCCCGGCGAACGGCTTCCCGCAGAACGCCCCCCGCTCCCAGCACCTCGTCGTCCGGATGGGGAGCAAGGACGAGTATCCGGTCGCCCGCCGCGAGCCGGATGGCGGTCATCGGCGGCCTGGAGACTGGAGCCGCCGGCAGCCGGCATCCTCCAAACAGGCAAAGCGCCGCTGTAAGGATCGAAACGACGAGGGCTGTTGGGCAATGGGTTGTGCGATTCATCGGTGAACGCCCAAGGTTCCCGGATTGTAGTCGCTCCCCTTCGCGGCACGAAGTCGGGGCTCGCCGGCGGACTTTTGAGGGGCTTGCTTTTTTGACATAATCTCCGATAGGCTTCCAGCAGTTCCGCAAAGAGTGCTCGGAGGGAGCCGCCATGTCCATGACAAAGCGAGTCGGGTTGATGGCCGCGCTGTTTGCCGTTCTTGGAGTCGCGCAGCCGGTTTGGCCGTGTCAGCCGCCGCCCTCCGGGCTGGTCGCCTGGTGGCCGTTCGACGAGATCTTCGGCACGGTCGCCGGCGATCTTTCCGGCAACCTCAACACTGCCAGATATAGCGGCCACGCTCCTGTGCCTGCGGCAGGCAAGGTGGATGGAGCTCTCGCCTTCGACGGCACCGGTTCCTACGTGGGGGCGGCGCCTTTTCCCGGCCTGGCGCTCGCGAGTGGCAGATTCACTCTCGGTTTCTGGATTCATCCCGATTCCACGGAGATTCAGGGAACCCTCTTCCTCAAGGGCCCTGCGGACTCCGTGGATCCGCGGGCCTTGACCGGCCAGGGTGTCCACCTTCTCTACGTCGACTCCGGCCGGTTCGTGGCGGTCCTGCGGACGGGGGATACGGCGTTCGAGGCTGCCTTGAGCCCGGCCGCCACGATTTCCGCCCCGCCGGGAGTCTGGACCTTCGCGACGGTGACGGTCGATCTGCCGGCCCATGCCGCGAAGCTCTACCTCGACGGCGCGCTGGCGAACACGGTGCCGTTGCCGGCCGCGCTGGACACGATCACCAACACCAATCCCTTGTTCATCGGCGGTTTGGACGACCCGTCGCCGTCCCGGTCGTTCCACGGACTCCTCGACGAGATGCAGCTGTTCGACCGCGTTCTGGCCCCGGACGAGATCAGTGGGCTCTTCGCCACCCAGCCGCAGAGCCAGTGCAAGGAGACCTGCCATGTCACTCGGGTGGTCCCTTGCACGATTACGAGTGCCGGCGGCGCTGACATGACGATTTGCAACGATTCGGCTCGGACTCATTCGTACAACTGGTCGTTCGCGAGTCTGCCCGGAGGGGGCGGATTCTGCAATCTCGACGGCCCGTCGTCATTCAGTCCGGGGTCCGGGGGCCTTGCCGTGGCGCCGGGGGACTGTGTGACGGTGCCGGTTCAGATCGGGTGCCCTGAAAACCCGCCCGGCGAGGGCCATGGCTGCTTTGACCTCAAGGTGGAAAACCCGGACGCCGGGGCTGTTCTCACCTGCAGCGGTTCGTATCAGTTCACCCAGCGCTGGATCTGGAAGGCTCGCCAAGCCTTGTACACCATACCCGCGGCTTCTTCCGCCGCGCAGGTGATCTTCGACGTGACCAATCGCGGAGCCGCCGGGACGCTGGCCTTTGAATTGAATGCCCTGCCGGCGGACAGGACGCAGCCAAGCAATACGCTCGTATCGCTCGACGGCCGGAACCCCGGAGTCGCCGTTCGCGGCGCGGTCACCGTGCCGGCCGGTGAGACCCGGCAGGTGCAGGTGGACGCCTCCTTCCTGGCGTACCGGCCTTTCGAGGTCTACGACGTCGTCGTCTCCGCCGACCTCGACGGCGGCGGCGCCGCGCAGGTCGCCTCGGCGGGCCTGCGCTCGCTGCCTGCGGATTGCAATCGAAATGGCCATCCGGATTCTCTTGACCTCTTCCAAGGCAACAGCCATGACTGCAACAGTAACGGGATTCCGGACGAGTGCGACCTTGCCTCCGGACGGGAAACGGACTGCAACCGCAACCACATCCCCGACTCCTGCGATCTGGCTGCGGGGCACCTGCCGGACCTCGACGGCAACCACGTCCTGGACCTTTGCGAGAGCTCCAGCCTGGTCACTCGCTTCTCCGGCACCGCTGCGGGCGGAACCGTGAGCGTGACGATCCAGGGTTTCAGGCTTGCCTGCACCGTGAGGGTCGTGACCACGAGAGGCGAAACGGCGGCCGCCGTAGCGGCCAGCCTCGCCGCCGCCGCGAACAGCCTGTCCTATTGTTTGGCGGATCAGGGGCTCACGGCCGTCGCGGCCGGAGACTCCCTCGTGCTTCGCGGTCTCGTCCAGCCGGGCGCACTCAGTCAGGACATCGAGGACCCCGGGCTGGGCTCCGCGTTGGAGATTCCCACCCTGTCGACCTTGGGGCTGTTCCTCCTGGCGGCCCTCCTCATGTTGTGCGGAACGGTCGCGCTACTTCGCCGATGAGCCCCGCCTCCCGCAAGACCTCGTCGGTGTGCTGGCCGAGGGCGGGAGGCGGCGCGGAGGGGGCGGCGCGCTGGCCGTCGAAGAGGAAGGGTGCGGCGATGGTGGGCAGGCTGCCATAGGCGCCGGCCGGAAGGTCCATCACCTGACCGCGGCGGCGCGCCCGCTCGACGGCCTCGCCGACGGTGACCGGCGGCCCGCCAGGCACCCGGTGGGTGCGCAGGGCGGCGTCCCAATGGGCGACGGAGCGGGCGGCGAAAATCGGAGTGAGGAGGGCCACGAGGTCCCCGCGATGGCGCACGCGCTCTTCACCGGTGGCGAAGCGCGGATCGTCCGCCAGCTCCGGCCGCTCGATCGCGGCGCAGAACCGGCGCCACTGCTCCTGGCTGCCGACGCCGGCGACGAACCAGCCGTCCGTGGCGCGAAAGGCCTGATAAGGGACGAGGTTGGGGTGGGCCGAACCCAGCCGCGGAGGTTGACGGCCGTCGGCGAGCCACGACTGGGCGGCGTAGGAGAGGAAGGACATGCCGGCGTCCACCATGGCGACCTCGACCCGGCTGCCGCGGCCCGTGGCATCTCGCCGGCGCAGAGCCGCGAGCACGCCCGCGAGGCCGTAGAGAGCGGAGAGGACGTCCACGACGGCGACGCCCACGCGCACCGGCTCGCCGTCCGCGAAGCCGGTGAGCGACATGAGCCCTGATTCCGCCTGGAGGATCAAGTCGTACGCCAGACGGTCCGCCTCGGGACCGGCGGCGCCGTAGCCGGTGACGGTGCACTGCACCAGCCGCGGATGCCGGCGGGTGAAGCGGGAGCTGCGGAACCCGAGCCGGCGCCACTCCGCGGGAAGGAAGTTCTCCACCAGCACGTCCGCGCCGGCGACCAACTGCTCGAACGCCGCGCGCGCCGCGGGCTGCTTGAGGTCCAGGGCCACCGACCGTTTGTTGCGGTTGGCCGAGACGAAGTAGGCGCTGACGCGGTTCGCGCCTTCGCCGACCCACGGCGGCCCCCAGCTCCGCGTCGGGTCGCCCGTCCCCGGTCGCTCCACCTTGACCACGTCCGCCCCCAGATCGCCCAGCAACATCGCGAGGTACGGCCCGGCGAGAACCCGGGAGGCATCCACGACGCGGACTCCGGCGAGAAGACCGTTTTTCCGGGATCGGCTCTTACGGGATCGACGCGGCATGGCGATTGGGATGGTACCAGGTGCGCCGGCGATCAACCGGAGCGCGCGGCACCCTGTTGACTTCCCTGAAAGCGGGTATTACGGTGAGGCCCTTCAAGCCGAGGATGCGGCGGAGCGGAGGTGTCCAGGTATGAAATCAGCGACCGCCGTCGTTGGGGACTCTTCGGGATCGTTCGCTCCGGCCCCGCCTCCCCGGTTGCGGCATCCCCTCAGGCAGCCGCATTTCCGCAACCTGTGGATCGGCGCCACGATCTCGCTGCTCGGCGATCAGTTCTATCTCGTCGCCCTGCCCTGGTTGGTGCTGCAACTGACGCGTTCGAGCGTCGCGCTGGGCACGATTCTGATGACCGCGGCGATACCGCGCGCGGCGCTGATGCTGATCGGCGGCGCCGTGACCGATCGCTTTTCCGCCCGGCGAGTGCTGATGGCGACGGCCACCGTGCGTGCTTTGCTGGTCGGCGCCGTGGCGGCGCTGATCTGGCTCGATCTCATTCAGCTCTGGCAGCTTTACGCGCTGACTTTCGTCTTCGGCGTCGCGGATGCGTTCTCTTTTCCAGCCGGCTCGGCGCTCATCCCGACGTTGGTACAGCCGGAGCAGCTGCGGCCCGCCAATGCGCTGTTTCAAAGCTCGACGGTGTTGACGCAGATGGCCGGGCCGGCGCCGGCGGGTCTGCTGATCAAGAGCTGGGGCATTGCCTCGGCGCTCTTTTTTGACGCCCTGAGCTTCCTTGCGGTGCTCGTGGCGTTGTTCAGGATTCCCGATCCTCCGAAAGCCCCGGCACCGGCGGGAGCGGGTGGCGGCCCGGGTGCGCCGTCCCGGCCAAGCATGTTGCATTCCATCGTCGAAGGTTTGCGCTCGGTGCGCAACGATCCGCCATTGCTGTCGCTGATGGTGATTTTCGCCGCCATCAACTTCTGCGTTGCCGGGCCGATCGGCGTCGGCCTGGCCGCGATGGCAAAGTTCCGCTTCGACTCGTCGGCGGCCTTTGGCACGTTGCTCTCCTGCTTCAGCGGCGGCACGCTGGCCGGCATCGTGCTCGGCGGCACGGTGAAGAAGCCCCGCAAGCGCGGTCTGCAGTTCACCGTCATGAGCCTGCTCTGCGGTGTCGAGCTGATCGGCATCGGCCTGGTTCCCAAGGCGAACGGATTGATCATGATCGCGGTACTGCTGGCAGTGATGGGATTGGGCGTCGGGTTCGTCAACGTGCAGTTCAGCGCCTGGTTGCAGATGCGCGTCGAGCGAGCGCTCCTGGGCCGCGTGATGAGCGTGTTGATGTTCGCCGCCGTGGGATTGGTGCCGGTTTCCCTGGCACTTTCAGGTGTGCTGGCGCAGTGGAGCCTCAAGGGATTGTTCATCGCGGCGGGAGCGGTGCTCGTCGTGACCTCCGTAGCGGCGTTGAGCGGCAAGGCCGCCCGCGAAATCGATTGAAACGCCTTTGAGCCGGCGCGCGATCCGGAGGGCCGACGATTGAGAAGGTTCGCCCATAGCCTCTACGCCCAGGTGCTGGTGGCGGTCGTTCTCGGGGCGATCCTCGGCGTCGTCAATCCGGCGCTCGGCGCGGCCATGAAGCCGCTCGGCGACGGCTTCATCAAGCTGGTCAAGATGTTGATCGCGCCCATCGTTTTCACGACGGTGGTGACGGGCATCGCCAAGATGGGCGACCTGAGGCGCGTCGGGCGCATCGGCTTCAAGGGAATTGTCTACTTCGAGGTGCTGACCACCTTCGCGCTCGTTCTCGGACTGATCGTCGGTAAGACGGTGCGGCCGGGCGCCGGGATGAACGCCGACCCGGCAAAGCTCGACACCAGCGCCATCGCCAGCTACACCTCGTCCGGTCACTCCCTCAGCACCACCGATTTTCTTCTCAATATCATTCCCAAGGACGTGGCCGACGCTTTCGCGCGGGGCGACATCCTCCAGGTGCTGCTCTTCGCGATTCTTTTTGGTGTCGCGCTCGCGGCGTTGAAGACTCAAGGGGCGCTCGTGCTGCGCTTCGTCGAAGAGGTTTCCCACGTGCTGTTCCGCATCGTGGCGATCGTCATGCGGGTCGCCCCGCTTGGCGCTTTTGGCGCCATGGCCTTTACGGTCGGCAAGTTCGGGATCGCCAGTCTCCTGAGCCTTGGCCAGCTCATGGCGACCTTCTATCTCACCAGCCTGCTATTCGTGCTGCTCGTGCTGGGCCTGGTGATGCGCTGGGCGGGCCTGGGGATCCTCAAGTTCCTGCGCTTCATCCGCGAGGAGATTCTCATCGTCCTCGGCACTTCGTCCTCCGAGTCGGCGCTGCCGCTCCTGATGCGCAAGCTGGAGAAGCTCGGCTGCCCGGAGTCGGTGGTGGGCCTGCTGGTGCCGATGGGCTACTCGTTCAACCTCGACGGCACGTCCATCTACCTGACGCTCGCGACGCTGTTCATCGCCCAGGCGACGAACACCCACGTCACACTGGCCCAGGAGCTCGAGATCCTCGCCGTGCTGCTCCTCACCTCGAAAGGCGCGGCGGCGGTGACCGGAGGCGGCTTCATCACCCTGGCCGCGACCTTGTCGGCCGTGGGGAACATTCCGGTGGCCGGCCTCGCCCTGCTGCTCGGCATCGACCGCTTCATGTCCGAAGCGCGGGCCATCACCAACCTCATCGGCAATGGCGTGGCCACGGTGGCCGTGTCGCGCTGGGAGGGCGAGCTGGATGTGGAGCGGGCGCGGAAGATCCTGGACGGAGTGCCGCCGGAGCCGGAGGAACTCGAGCCGGCGGCGTAGCGGTGCCCTTTTCGGGGTCGGGCGGCCTGGGGCGGGCGCTACGTTTATGGCCATTTGACATTTTAGAATTCAGCGGCTACCGTAGAAGAGATCCGCACGACCAGGTGGACTTCTTTTGAAAGGTGGGCGCCGTCATGATTTCTGCCGGACCGTTCTCCTTGAACCGCACGATCGGAGCTCTCGTAGTTGCCCTGTTGATGGCGTGCACTGCCCCAGCCTTCGCGGCCCCTGCGTTGACTTGGCGGCAGACGTGGCTTCCGAACAAGACGTACAACGCCGGCGACGCGGTGCAATACCTGGGATCGAGCTATCTCAGTCTGGTGCGCAAGAACCTGGGGCATAAACCGGGAGATGCGGCCACGACCGAGGGGGTTGCCGGCAGCACCTGCAGCTCGTGCCAGTGGTCGTTGCTGGCCGAGATCGGGGCACCCGGCCCGAGCGGTCCGCCCGGACCCAGCGGCCCAGCCGGTCCGGTGGGCCCGAGAGGGACGATTGGTTCGCCGGGTGAGGTTGGTGCGCCCGGTCTGACTGGCCCGCCGGGTCCTGCAGGTCCAGCAGGTCCCAGTGGTCCCAAGGGCGAGACCGGCGGCGCTGGTCCTGCGGGGCCGGCGGGACCCCAGGGTCCCCAAGGCCTGTCGGGGGCTGGCCTCAACCTCCTCAAGATCGCCATGCTCCAGTGGTACGGCGCGGCCGACGTTCCCGACCACTTCACCGCCGGCGGTGACATCAACAATCCTTTTGGCCTGGTCTTCGACGGGACGCACATCTGGGTGGCGAACTTCGATGGCGACAGCGTGACGGAGCTCAACGCGAGCGATGGCAGCAAGGTTGGCACCTTTACCGCCGGCGGCGACATCAACGGTCCCGTTGGTCTGGTTTTCGACGGGAAGCACATCTGGGTGGCAAACTACGAAGGCAACAGCGTGACGGAGCTCAACGCGAGCGATGGCAGCAAAGTCGGCACCTTCACCGCCGGCGGTGACCTTCACGATCCTGTTGGCCTGGCTTTCGACGGGGCGCACATCTGGGTGGCGAACCTCGAAGGCAACAGCGTGACGGAGCTCAAAGCGAGCGACGGCAGCAAAGTTGGCACTTTCACCGCGGGCGGTGATCTCCACGTTCCCTGGAACCTGGCCTTCGACGGTACACACATCTGGGTGGCGAGCTACGCCGGCAACAGCGTGACGGCTCTCAACGCGAGCGATGGCAGCAAAGTTGGCACCTTCACCGCCGGCGGTGCCTTCAACTCACCCGTCAGCCTGGCCTTCGACGGCGCGCGCATCTGGGTAGGGAGCTACAACGGCAACAGCGTGACGGCACTCAACGCGAGCGACGGCAGCCTGGCCGGGACCTTCAGCTACGGCAGTGCCATCTCCGGTCCCAGTGCCCTGGTCTTCGACGGGACGCACATCTGGGTGGCGAACTTCTTTGGCAACAGCGTGACGGCACTCAACGCGAGCGATGGCAGCCTGGCCGGCACTTTCACCGCCGGCGGTGACATCAACGGTCCCCGTGCCCTGGTTTTCGACGGGGCGCACATCTGGGTGGCGAACGGGTTGGGTAACAGCTTGGACAAACTCTGACGGAGAGGGCGTCAAGCGCCCCCGCTCAAGGAATCAACAGCACCTTTCCCGTCGTGCGCCGGCCTTCGAGAGCGCGGTGCGCTTCGGCGGCTTGGGCCAGAGGGAGCTCGAGGCCGATGTTGATCTTCAGCTTGCCTTCGGCGATCCAGCCCAGCACGTCCTCGGCCCGGCGTTGCAGCTCTTCCGCTGTGGCGATGTAGTGGCCGAGGGTGGGGCGGGTGACGTAGAGCGAGCCCTTGGTGTTGAGGAGCGACAGGTCGAAGGGCGGCACCGGGCCGCTCGACGCGCCGAAGAGGACCATCGTGCCCCGCCGGGCAAGCGAATCCAGGCTCTTGTCGAACGTGGCGTTGCCCACGCCGTCATAGACGACTTGCACGCCGTGGCCGCCGGTGAGGCGCTTGACCTCGGCGGCGAAGTCCTGCTCGTCGTAGCGGATGACCTCGTCGGCGCCAGCCTCGCGGGCGAGCCTCGCCTTCGCCTCGGTGGAAGTCGTGGCAAGCACCCGGGCGCCCCGCAGCTTGGCCACCTGGCAGAGGAGTTGTCCTACGCCGCCCGCAGCCGCGTGGATGAGGCAGACGTCGCCCTCCTTGAGCGGGAAGGTGCTGCAGGCCAGGTAGTGCGCCGTCATTCCCTGGAGCATCGCGGCGGCACCCTGGCGGGTGGAGACGCTCGCCGGCAGCTTCACCAGCCGCGCCGCCGGCACCGCCGCCTGCTCCGCATACGCCCCGGGGACGTTGGTGTAGGCCACCCGGTCGCCCACCGCCACGTCGGTGACGCCGGTCCCGACTGCTGTCACGATGCCGGCCGCTTCCTGGCCGAGAATGAACGGCAGCGGCGGCCCCTTGTAGAGACCCGTGCGGAAGTAGACGTCGATGAAGTTCAGGCCGGCCGCCTCGATGCGGACGACGGCCTCGCCCTCTTTGGCTTGGGGTTCCGGAATGTCCTCGAATTGGAGGACTTCGGGTCCCCCAAGGCGGTGAACGCGGATGGCTTTCATGGCTGAAGCCTAGCGCAACTCTTCCCTGAGGCGCAGGCCCTCATCACCCCGGCCCTCTTCTCCCGCCCCCTCCCAACCCCCCACACCGGGAGAAGAGGGAGACAAGCAAGTAGATGGTTCGCAGTGCTTTCCCCCTCTCCCGGTGTGGGGGGTTGGGAGGGGGCGGGAGAGGGGGCCAGGGGGTGAGGGTCTGCCCTGAAGGGGCGCTGAGATGGTTGCGTCGGGAAATCTGCCGAAAGAGGGATTACTCGGCGCCGAGGGCGGACGGAAACTCCATCTCCATCAGCACCCACCGCCTGCAAAGCTCTACGAAGTGAAGGGGATCCTGGGTCGAGAGGGCCTCGCGGCTGAAGCGCTCGATCTCCGCCGGCGGCGTGCCGGCCTTCCGGAGGCCGAGGCGGATGGCGCTCACCAGGGCGTAGCGGTTCCGGCTACGGAGGGCGACTCGGATTTCTGGATAGAGGGGTCCCATCGTGGTGGTGTCCATCTATATAACGACCGAAGTGCGAAAAACGTTTCATCCTCCCTCTTGGCGAGATTGACGATACCATCCCGGGCCGATGTCGCTACTTGGTCACTACTGGACGGTCGCTCCGCGCCTGCGCCACGGCGTGCGAGCCTTGTTGGCGCCCGAGGGGAAAGCATGGGCGACCTCGCTGGTGGATCCGGTCACCGGCCAGGTAGCCGTGACGGGCTGGCTGCGCGAGCGGCCCGGGAATGAGCTCGCCGTCCTCGTCCATGGCCTCGGCGGCTCCACCGAGAGCCACTACATGGTGCGAGGTGCCCTGGCGGCGGAAGCGGCGGGTCTTTCCTGCCTGCGACTGAACCTGCGAGGGTGTGATCGCCAGAGCCACGACTTCTTCCACGCCGGCCTCACCGCCGACCTCCACGCTGCCCTGGCCAGCGCGGAGCTGCGACGCTACCGGCGAATCTACGTCATTGGCTACTCCCTGGGCGGGCACGTCACGCTGCGGCTCGCCACCGAGGACCTCGACCCGCGGGTCGCCGGCGTGGCCGCCCTCTGCGCGCCCCTGGATCTGTCGCTCTCACAGCAGGCGATCGACGAGCCCCTCCGCTGGCCCTACCGGCGGTACCTGCTGAACAGCCTGATCGAAGTCTTCGTCGCCGTCGCCGCTCGCCGTCCCCAGTCGCTGACGCCGGCGGAGGTGGCCCGCATCCGCACCATCCGCGAGTGGGACGACCGCGTCGTGGCGCCGCGCCACGGCTTCGCGGACGCCGACGATTACTACGCCCGTGCCAGCGTTGCGCCGCGGCTGGGCGAGCTGCGCGTCCCGGCCCTGTTGCTGAATTCCGAAGGCGACCCGATGGTGCCGGCGAAGGCCGTGCGCTCCGTCCTGCGGAGGCCGGCTCCCCGGCTCGAGGTATGCTGGGTGGCCGGAGGGGGCCACGTCTCGTTTCCCCTCCGGCTCGACGCTGGCCTAGGACGCGGGCCGACAGACGGTCCTGGCGTCGACGCCCAAGTGCTCAGCTGGTTGCGGCGGCAAGCTTAGATCACGATAAAAAGGATGCCTCCGAGGGGAGGCATCTTGGACGAGGAGGCCGGTCCAGGGGGGGACTCGACCGGAGGCGGACTGTCGGCCGCCCCCAACCGGTTAGACGTTCTTCCCGGCTAATTGTTTAGACGGACGAGGGGCGTTTATTCCGTTCCGTGAAAGATCGCCGCCAGGCGCTCAATGCCGTCGACAAGGCGCGGGCCGGGACGGCTGAAGCAGCCGTTGGCGTCTACCGGGAAAACGCGCCCTTCGTTAACGGCCCGGAGCGACCGCCACTCCGGACGTTCCGCGATCGTCTCGATCTGGGCGGCGGCGCCTGCCTCGTCAAACCCGCAGGGCATGACGACGATCACGTCGGGATCTGCCTCGGCGATCTGCTCCCAGGTGAGGCGGGCGGAGTGGTCTCCGGGGCTTGCGACCACGTCCAGGCCGCCGGCCAGGGCGATCATTTCCGGCACCCAATGGCCCCCGGCGAAAGGGGGATCGAGCCACTCCAGGGCCAGCACGCGCGGCCGAACCTTGGCGCTCACGGCGGCGCGCACGACGTCCAGCCGCACCTGAAGATCTTCGAGCAGGCCCGTGGCCCGGTCCGTGCGGCCGGTAAGATCGCCCACCTTGCGGATGTCCGTGAAGACGTCGGTCAGCGACTTGGGATCCAGCGAAATCACGTCTGGGCAGCGGTGGAGGGGGCGGACGGCGCCGGCCACCTGGTCGGTTGACACGGCGCAGACGGGGCAGAGCTGCTGCGTGACGATGACGTCCGGACCGAGCTCGGCGATCTTCCCCTCGTCGAGGGTGTAGAGGCTGGCGCCGTTTCCCACCTGGGCGGCGACGGCGGCATCCACCTCGGCGGCGGTCATGCCGGGCGTCAGAGCGCTGCCGGTGAGGATGGGGCGCGTCAGCGCCTCCGCCGGAAAATCACACTCGTGGGAGACGCCCACCACCAGCTCGCCCGCGCCCACGGCGAACAGGATCTCGGTGCCGTTGGGGACGAGGGAGATGATCCGCATGAGGGCGAGTCTAGCAGGAGAGACTCCAGACGCCGCCCGCCTGATCCGACCTACTCGCCGCTGCTGCCCCAGAGCTCCGTGAGGCGCCGGTCGCGGCCACAGCCGCTGCGGTAGAGCTTGTAGCGGAGCGGGTTCTTCTTGTAGTAGTCCTGGTGGTACTCCTCGGCAGGGTAGAACGGTCCGGCTGGCACGATCTCGGTCTGGATGGCTTGCTTGAAGCGCTTTTGCACCTCGGCTTTCGAGGCTTCTGCCAAGCGCTTCTCGTTCTCGTCACGGTAGAAGATTGCCGAACGGTACTGGTGCCCCACGTCGCAGAACTGGCGGTCCTTCACCAGCGGGTCGACGTTGTGCCAGAAGGCGTCGAGCAGCTTTTCGTAGCTGACTTTCGCCGGATCGTAGGCCACTTCGACGGACTCGGCGTGGCCGGTGCCACCCGCGGACACTTGTTCATAGGTGGGGTTTTTCTTGGTGCCGCCGGTGTAGCCCGAGGTGGTGGAAATCACGCCGGGAACCTTGTCGAACGCCGCCTCCACGCACCAGAAGCAACCGCCGGCAAAGGTGGCCTTGGCCACGGCGTGAGATGGCGCCGGCGGAGTAGGCTGGGCCGCCCGGGCGCTGCCGGCGCCCTGCCCGAGGATCAGGAGCCCGGCCAATGCCAGCCAGCTCCGTTGGATGATTCCGTTCATGTCGTCGTTTCCTCCGTAGGTACTGCCGCCAATGCTACGCAGCATCCCGGCGGGATGGATTCCAGAATCCCGCTACCATCGCCGCCACCACGCCGGCCGTGATGGCCACGTCGGCGACGTTGAAGATGCCGGTGCGTAGGGAGCCGATTCCCAAGCTGACGAAGTCCACGACGCGGCCGTCGTTGGCGAGCCGGTCGACGAGGTTGCCGAGGCCGCCGGCAACCACCAAGCCGAGGCCGATCCTCTGCACGGCGGAAAGGCTCTTCGAGCGCAGGATGAAGACGGCCAGGGCCGCCAGGGCGGCGCCGGAGAAGACGACTCCCAGCAGGAACCGCCACTGGGGAGAGAGGCCCGCGCCCAGGCTCAGGAACGCACCCGGGTTCTCCGCGAGTTGAAAGCGCACGGCGCCGCCCCACAGCGAAACGGGGGGTGAGGTAGCCAGCGCCTGGCGGGCGAGAGCCTTGGTCGCCTGATCGCAGCCGACGAAGGCCAGTAGGGCGAGAGCGGAGAGCGAAAAGCGGAGGACAGAGCGCATGGCGGAACCGGCAGGTTAGCACGGCTCGCTCCAGGCGCGGGCAGGCACCGTTGGTTTGCAGGGACTTCCCCTTTTCTTACAACGCCGTTCCAACCCTGGAGGACGTGATGCCTGGATCGAAGAAGGTCTGGTTGGTTTCTCTATTGTGTCTGGCAGTTTTTTGCCACAGCTTGCCGGCCCAGGAGTCCGCGAGTCCCGAGGCGCGTGCGGCCCATCTGATCGCGCTCAAATCGCGAGTTCTCGACACCAGCCGCCCCGAGCCCGTCCTCCCCGAGGCTCTGCGTGCGCTGCCTGCCGACGCCACGGCGGACGAGGTCGTCCTGGTCAAGTTCCCGGGGCCGGTGACCGCCCGTCAAGTCCAGGCCCTGCGCGCCGCGAGCCTGCAGGTGTACACCTACCTGCCCTATTACTCCTACCTTGTAAAGATGCCGGCCGGCGCCCGGACGAAGTCTCTGCTTTCCAATCTCGGTGCCTCGTGGTCGGGTCCATATCACCCGGCCTACAAGATCTCTCCCGAGATCGCTGCCGTGGGCGCCGGAGAGGCCGGTGATGTGGTCAAGCTCCAGCAGGGATACCGGCCGGTGATGATCCATGTATTGCCTGACGCAGACCTCTCCGAGGTGATGCGGACGATGAAGGACCTCGGTGTGAAAGGGATCGTCGGCTCGCGGCGCGATCCGCACTTCTCCCGCGTCCGCCTGCTGCTGACGCTGGCCGAGATCGCGGCACTGCGCGAGCCGCTGGCGGCGATGCGGGACGTTTTCTGGATCGACCTCGAAGGGCGGAAAGCCCTGCGCAACGACACCACCGTCTGGGTGGGCCAGTCCGGCCTCGCGGGCGGCCAGACGACGCCGATCTTCAGCCAGGGAATCTTCGGCGAGGGGCAGGTCGTCGGCATCATCGACACCGGCCTCGACGCCGACATGTGCTTTTTCCGCGACACGGCCCTCGGCTTGCCGCCCACCAACCTCTGCAACGGCGGCACCGTCGTCAATACCGCTCAGCGCAAGGTTCTCGCCGTCGATTTCCTGACCTCTTCCGAGTGCGCCGGCGGTATTGCCACCAACGAATGGGACACGCAGGGCCACGGCAGCCATGTCGCCGGCACGGTGGCGGGCGACAACTTCGCCCATCTGCTGACTCACGATACGGCCGACGGCATGGCGCCCGGCGCCAAGCTGGTCTTTCAGGACGCCGGTTTCCTCACCGACAACTGCGGCGACCTCCCCGGCATCGGCTGCCCGGTGGTCGATCTCAAGCCCATCTTCCTCCAGGCCTACAACCAGGGCGCGCGGCTGCACACCAACTCCTGGGGCGACAACGAGAACGCCGCGGTGCAGAATAATTACACCGCCGCCAGCCAGGACGCCGACCAGGTGATGTGGGATCACAAGGATTTCCTGATCTTCTACGCCGCCGGCAACGCCGGGCCGGGGGCCGGTTCGGTGGGCAGTCCTTCGACCAATAAGAACGGCGTGTCCGTGGGCGCCACGCTGCGCGGCACCAGCGCCGACTCCATGGCCTCGTTCAGCAGTTGCGGCCCGACGGCGGATGGCCGCATCAAACCCGACATCACCGTGCCCGGTTCGAGCATCGTCTCGGCCGGCGCTGACCGCAGCATCACCTCCAACAATTGCGGTACCGCCACGATGTCCGGCACCAGCATGGCCTCGCCGGGCGCCACCGGCCTGACGGCCCTCATCCGCCAGTACTTCACCGACGGTTGGTATCCCACGGGCGCCAAGAATTCGGCGAACGGTTTCACGCCTTCGGCGGCCCTGCTCAAAGCCACGCTGGTCAACTCGGCCGTCAACATGGCATCGTCCACGGCCATCCCCGCCAACTGCCAGGGCTGGGGCCGGGTGCTGCTCGAAAATGCCCTGTTTTTCACCGGCCAGACCCGCAAGCTGTCGGTGAAGGACACCGCAACGCCTTTCGCCACCGGTTCCACCAATGAGGACCGGACCTTCACCTACTCGGTGACTGCCGGCGAGTCGTTCAAGGCCACCCTGGCGTGGACCGATTTCCCATCCACCCCGGCGGCGAGCGTCAACCTCAACAACGACCTCGACCTGATCGTCACCGGTCCCACGGGCACGGTCTGGCGGGGCAACGTGTTCTCCGGCGGCGTCTCGGCCACGGGCGGTACGGCGGACCGCAGAAACACCTTGGAGCAGGTGCTGCTGGCGGCCCCGGCCGCCGGCGTCTACACCGTCACCGTGCGCTCCTTCAACGTGCCCACCGGTCCGCAGCCCTTTGCCCTGGTGGTGACCGGCAACGCCGTCGAAGGCGGCTCGCCACCGCCGCCGCCGGTGACCGTTTTCTTCGACGACTTCGAGACCAGCAAGGGTTGGACGACCAATCCCGCGGGCACCGATACGGCGACCACCGGCAAGTGGGAGCGCGGCGTTCCGCAGGCCACCAACTCCGGCGGCGCGAAGCAACTCGCCACCACCGTCTCAGGCGTCAACGATCTGGTGACGGGGCGGCTCGCCGGCGCCGCGGCCGGAGACGGCGACGTCGACGGCGGCATCACCTCCATCCAATCGCCGGCCATCGTCCTCCCCGCGTCGGGAACGCTGACGCTCTCGTTCTCCTACTACTTCGCCCACGCCACGAACTCCTCGACCGCGGACTTCTTCCGCGTCAAGGTCGTCGGCGCCACCACCACGACCGTCCTTCAGGAGCTCGGCAGCACCGCCAACGACAACGCCGTCTGGGCCACCTCGTCAATCAACATCAGCTCCTTCGCGGGACAGACGGTGAGAATCCTCATCGAGACAGCCGATGCGAGCACCGCGAGCCTCGTGGAGGCGGCGGTGGATGATGTGAAGATCACGCAGCAGTGAGTTGATGGCTCGCCCCCGCCCGGGCATGAATACCCGGGCTAGGAACGGCGCCGGATGAATCCGGCTTGAAGTCCCCTTCAGGGGGCGCTGTTCATAGCCCTGGCATTTATGCCCGGGCGGAAGGCGGGCGGAGCACTAAATATACCCATTGACAATATATCCTCAGTGGGTATAGTTGGCTTCATGCCAGACGCCACAACCCAGTCCCTCTCTCCGGCTCTGTTTCGTCGCCACGCCTTCCAAGCCGCAATCGGAACGCTCTTCGTGACCTTCCTGTTCGCGGGTTCGCCGATCGTGACGGCGCCGCCCGCGGCCACGGCCACTCCCGCCGCTTCGGCGGACGAATTGGCGGGCCTCTGGAAAGCGAAACGGTGGTTCGGGCCTTTCGCTCGCGGCCCGTTGGTCATTCAACGGACAGGGGCGACGTACACCGCTGAGATGATCGGGCGGACATTGCCCGTCCGCGTGGACAAAGACGAGCTGTCGTTCGAGCTGCCGAACGGCCAGGGATCGTTTCGCGGCAGGCTGCAGGCCGGAGGTGCCCTTGTTGGCCACTGGTATCCACCTTCCTCGCTCAGCGGCCAATATGCATCGCCTGTCCATCTCGAGCCCGAGGGTCCGAATCGGTGGAGCGGACAGGTCGTGCCCTTCGAGGACGTGTTCACCTTCTATCTCCTGGCGCAGAAACGGCCGGACGGGACCCTCGGAGTCTTTCTGCGCAATCCCGAGCGCGACCTGGGCGCCTGGCTCGGCGTCGACCGCCTCGTTCGCGACGGCAACGCCGTGAAGCTCATTGGGAAACGTCCGGGTCAGAAGGACGAGAGAGAAGCGGCCCGCGGGACCTACGACGCGGAGAGCGGGGTGATCACCCTCTCCTTTCCTTCTCGCGGCGGGTCCTACGACTTCAGGCGCGACGGCGACGACAGCGACTTCTATCCCCGGGGCAAGAACCCGGCGAGCTATGAATACCGTCCGCCGCTGGCCCGCGACGACGGCTGGCCCACGGGGACTCTCGAGGAGGCGGACATCGATCGCGCGGCGATCGAGAAGTTTATCCAGAGAATCATCGATACGCCGATGGAGTCGGTGGACACCCCGGAGATCCACGGCATCCTGATCGCGCGGCATGGGAAATTGGTCTTGGAAGAGTATTTCCACGGCGAGCACCGCGACAAGCTGCATGAGACGCGCTCGGCGGCCAAGAGTGTGACGGCGACGATCGTGGGCGCCGCGATGCAGGCCGGCGCGCCGCTGAAGCTCTCGACCCCGGTCTACCAGGTCATGAACGGCGGCGCCTTCCCGGCGGACCTGGAGCCGCGGAAGCGGGCCATGACCCTGGAGCACCTCTTGACCATGTCGTCCGGATACTTCTGCGATGACACCAATCCCGAGGCGCCCGGCGGCGAAGAGATCATGATCAATCAGGACCAGGAGCCGGACTACTACCGCTTCACGCTCAAGGTCCCGATGGCTTGGGCGGCCGGAGAAAAGGCTATCTATTGCAGCGCAAATCCCAATCTCGCCCTCGGCGCCGTGGGCCGCGCGACGGGTGAGTTTCCGTTGGACACCTTCGATCGCCTGCTCGGGGCGCCGCTGAAGATCACCCGCTACGGGTGGCCTTTGGATCCTGCAGGGCATCCCTATGGCGGCGGGAGCGTGCAGCTTCTGCCGCGCGATTTCATGAAGCTCGGTCAACTCATGCTCAACGGCGGAACGTGGCAGGGCCGCAGGATTCTCAGCCGTGATTTCGTGGCCCGTGCGTCCGCGCCCCTGTACCACCTCCGCGGTATCTATTACGGATATCTCTGGTGGGGCATCGACTTCCCTTACAAGAATCGCACCGTGCACGCCTTTTTTGCCGGAGGCGCGGGCGGCCAGACCGTGATCGTGATTCCGGAGCTCGACCTCATCGTCGCCACCTATGCCGGCAACTACAGCAGCAAAGGCACGACCAACACGTCACAGAACCTCCCTCCCAGGTACATCCTGCCGGCCGTGCGGGAGCCGGGCGACGACAAGAGCGCGCCCGTGATTCCACGGGAGGACTGGGTCACCCCCTACGGCCCCTCGGCGGACGGTGGGCCGGTAAAACCGAGGTGACCGAGCCCGCTTTTTGTCTCATATAACCATTGACAATATATCCATAGCGAGTATAGTTGTCCCATGAATCCCAGCGCTGAGCTCGTCGATGCCCTTTTGCCCCTGCCACCCGCGACGTTCCACATTCTCCTGGCGCTGGCTCACGAGGACCGGCACGGCTACGCCATCATCCAGGACGTGGAGGCGCGCACCGGCGGCGCGCTTCGCTTGAGCCCCGGGACCCTGTATCGATCGATCCAAAGGATGCTGGAGCAGGGCCTGATCGTCGAGACGCAGGACCGCCCGGCGCCGGAGCTCGACGACGAGCGGCGCCGCTACTACCGCATCGCTCCCTTCGGCATCGCCGTCGCGCGTGCCGAAACGCGTCGCATGACGCAACTGATCCGTATGGCGCGGACGCAGGGACTCCTGCCGGACAAGGCCTGATGCGCCTCTATCGCGCATTGCTCCATCTGTATCCGGCCTCGTTCCGCGGCGAGTACGGCAACGAGATGGCCGCCGTCTTCGCGATGCGCCGCCGTCAGGCCGCCGGCCTGCTCGGCGTGCTCGCGCTCTGGATTTCGGTGCCCCTCGACGTGGTCGGCAATGCCGTCGCGGCGCACTGGGACGTGCTCGTCCAGGACCTCCGCTACACGCAGCGCACGCTGAGCCGCGCGCCCGGCTTTGCGATCACCGCCGTCCTCGTCACGGCGCTCGGCATCGGCGCCAACACCGCCGCGTTCTCGATCGCCGACTTCGTGCTCATCCGGCCCCTGCCGTTCAAGGACGCCGAGCGGATCGTCAAAGTCTGGTCGGCGCCCTCCGGGATCGGCCGGTTGGAAGTTTCGCCGCCCAACTATCGCGATTGGAAGGCCATGAGCCACTCGTTCGAAGCGATGGGCTCGTACCACTCCACGGAAGTGAATCTCGTGGGGGAGGGTGAGCCGCGGCGGCTTCAGGGCTCGGTGGTCACCGCGGGCGTCCTGCCCATTCTGGGCGTGCAACCGGTCCTTGGCCGGCTGTTTACCGCCGCCGAGGAACGCGACGGTGCCGCTGGAACGGTCATCCTGAGCAATGGTCTTTGGAGGGCTGCATTTGGCGGCGACAGTGGCATCCTCGGGCGACGGGTGCTGATCAACGGAGCGCCGCGCGTGGTGATTGGCGTCATGCCGAAGGACTTCCACTTTCCGAATCGGGAGGTCGAGATCTGGGCGCCGATCCAGATGGAGGAGCAGCTCGACCCGGAACGGGACAATAACGAGCTCGAGGTTCTCGCCAAATTGAAGCGCGGCGTCACGATGTCGCAGGCGACGGCGGAGATGAAGATCATCGCGGCGCACCTGGAGCGCCAATATCCAAAGGAGAACGAAAAGCTTGACGCCAGGGTCATCGGCCTGCGCGACGAGCTCTCCAGTCAGTCGCGCCTGCTTCTGCTCGGGCTCTGCGGCGCGGCGATTTGCGTCCTGCTCATCACCTGCACCAATCTCGCCAACCTGCTTCTCGCACGCTCCCTGGTACGGCGCCGCGAGCTGGTCGTGCGCAGCGCCCTGGGCGCCGGACGGGAGCGCCTGGTGAGACAACTCGTCACCGAGAGTCTCGTCCTCGCGGTGCTCGGCGGCTCGATCGGTGTGTTGATCGCGGTCGTGGCCGTGCCGCTTTTGTCGCGGCTGGTGCCGAATGCTCTCCCGGTCGCGCAAACGCCTTCGATTGACTTGCGCGTGCTGCTGTTCGCCGGCCTGCTCACGGCGGTGACCGGTATTGCTTTCGGCACGCTGCCGGCGCTACGCGCCTCGGGCGGCGCCGGCTTCGACGCGCTGCGGGATGGGGAGCGCGCGGGCGGCGGCCAGCGGGGGCATCTGCGATCCGCGCTCGTCATCGCCGAAGTAATGGCCTGCGTGGTCTTGCTCATCTCGTCCGGGCTGCTGATGCGCGCACTGTGGCGCATTCAGGCGACCGATCCCGGATTTCGGCCCGAGGGCGTCATCACGCTGCGGACCTCGCTGTCCAAGCCGAAATATGACAGCACTGCGCTGCGCGAAAGATTTTTCACTGAGGTGCTGGGAGGCGTTCGCGCCCTGCCCGGCGTTTCGAGCGCCGCGTACATCTCGTTCCTGCCGATGGTGATGGGCGGCGGCATCTGGCCGGTGGTGCTCCCGGGCCAGAGCTCATCCCAATCGCGTGCGGCGGGGCGCAACGCCAGCCTGCGATTCGCCACGCCCGGCTTTTTCGCGGCGATGGGGATTCCCATCCGCCAGGGAAGGGAGATCAGCGAGACCGATACGATCAACCAGCCGTTCGTCGTCGTGGTGAGCGAGTCGCTGGCGAAGCGGTATTTTCCGCATGAGGAGCCGCTGGGCAAACGTTTCCAAATTGCCTTGAGCGAGAGGACGATCGTCGGCGTGGTGGCAGACATCCGGGTACGCGGGCTCGAACGAGTCAGCGAACCCCAGGTTTACCTGCCCTATAAACAGGTAAAAGACGGGCAGTTTGGAAACTATGATCCGAAGGACCTGGTGATCCGCACGTCGGCATCGCCTTCGGCGCTCCTGCCGGCCATCCGTCGCATCGTGCGCGCCGCGGACCCTCAGCAGCCGATCGCGAATGTGCAGACCCTGAATGAAATCGTCTCCGACCAGACGGCCTCGCGCGCCGTGCAGGTCCGCGTTCTCGGCGGCTTCGCCGTGATCGCCTTTCTGCTCGCCGCCGTTGGCATCCACGGCTTGCTGTCGTTCGCCGTCTCGCAGCGCCGGCACGAGATCGGCGTCCGCATGGCGCTCGGCGCGAAGTCAACGGACGTCGTCGGAATGGTGATGCGTCAAGGCGCCTGGCTGGCGATCGTGGGAGTGATTCCAGGCATTGCCATTGCCTTTGCCGCGGGGAAGGGGATGGAGTCCCTGCTCGCCGGCGTGAAGCCCGGCGACGCGCCCACGTTCACCGCGGCAGTCGTGCTTTGCATCCTCATGACACTCCTGGGAAGCCTGCTGCCGGTGCTGCGAGCGGTGCGCGTGGCACCGGCGACAGTGTTTCGGGGGGAGTAGACGGCCGGTAGGGACGCCGACCTCTCGATCTCGGAGGGTGTCTCGAAAGTGCGCAACCCGTCGCAATGCCCACCTTCGCCCGGGCATAAATGCCGGGGCTATGAACAGCGCCCCCTGAAGGGGACTTAAAGGGTGTCTCAAAAGTAGTTGACGACGACGCCTATGCCGCCAGGGATTGAAATCACCTGGCTACCCTCTGTAGTCCCTACGGGACACGGGAAGAACGAAATAGCAGTCCCGGAGGGGACAAGCGTCGGTAGCCAGGGATTTCAATCCCTGGCGGCAGCGACATCGCTGTCTCCCCCCCTTTTGAGACACCCTCTTCAAGCCGGATTCATCCGGCGTCGTGCCTAGCCCTGGCATTTATGGCCGGGCGGGGATGGGCGTCGCGTCCGAACTTTCCAAACATCCTCTGATCGCGACCCAGGCCTTGACATCCTAGGCATCCCTGCTTACCATGCCTGGGCGTTCTAGGTTTCATCGAGTTGCTCCCCGGGAGGTCACGAATGGCGCGACAGAAAACGGATCAGAGGGCGGACCTGCTGCAGGGGACGCTCGACATGCTCATCCTGAAAGCCGTCTCGCTTGGGCGTCTGCACGGCTACGGCATCATTCAGCGCATCCGCCAGATGTCCGGCGAGATGCTGGAAGTGGAGCAGGGCTCTCTCTATCCGGCGCTCTACCGGATCGAGCAGCGGGGCTGGGTCTCCTCGAAGTGGGAGAAGAACGAGACCGGCCGCCGCGCGAAGTTCTACACCCTCACCAAGGCGGGCCGAAGCCAGCTCGAAGCCGAGGAGGCGAGTTGGGATCGCCTGTCGCTCGCCATCGCCAACATGCGGCAGGCCACCTGAGGGGAATGACGGCCATGGGACTGCTCAACCTTTTCTCGGCCCGGTTGCGCGCGCTTTTTGGGCGCGAGGCGGTTATCGGTGACATCGACGAGGAGCTGCGCCTCCACCTCGAGATGGCGGCGCAGGCGAATGTAGAGCGGGGAATGCCGCCGGAGGAAGCGCGCCGGGCGGCGCTCCGGAGCTTCGGCAATCTCGACAGTCTCCGGGAGAGGGCCTACGAGGTCCGCGGCGGCGGCCGGCTCGAAACCTTGTGGCAGGACGTGCGATACGCGGCGCGGATGCTGGCGAAGCAACCGGGATTCACGGCGGTCGCGGCGCTCACGCTGGCGCTCGGCATCGGCGCCAATACTGCCATCTTCAGCGTGGTGGAGGCGGTGCTGCTGCGGGCCCTGCCCTACCGCCACGCCGGCCGGACCGTCATGCTGTGGGAGAGCCAGCCCCTGCGCGACGTGGCGCGCAACGTCGTCAGCCCTGCCAACTTCCTCGACTGGCGGGACCAGGCGAAGTCTTTTGACGAGATGGCCGCCTTCGTCGATCGGCGCTTCAACCTGACGGGCGCGGGCGAGCCCGAGGAAGTGCCGGCGCAGTCCGCCACTCCCAATCTCTTCCCGCTGCTCGGCGTCGGGGCGGAGATGGGCCGCACGTTCACGTCCGAGGACGCCCATCCCGGGCACGACGAGGTCGCGATCCTCAGCCATGGTCTCTGGCAGCGCCGTTTTGGCGGCGCGCCCGACATCATCGGCCGGCCCCTCTCTCTCAACGGCCACCGTGTGACTGTTATCGGAGTCATGCCTCCCGGCTTCCAGTGGTTCATCCAGGAGATGTCGCAAACCGGCAAACCGGCCCAGCTCTGGATCCCTATGGGATTTTCGGAGCAGCATCGCGTACGGCGCGGGCGCTATCTACAGGCCGTCGCGCGCCTCGCTCCCGGCGTCTCGACTATGCAAGCGCAGGCGGAGATGGGTGCCATCGCCGGCCGCCTGGAGAGCCAATACCGGAGCTTCAACCAGGGCTGGGGAGTGCGCCTCGTGCCGTTGCGCGATCAGTTGGCGGGCGAGATCAAGCCGGCGTTGCTCGTGCTTCTCGCCGCGGTCGGTTTTGTGCTGCTCATCGCGTGCGTGAACGTCGCCAACCTGCTGCTGGCGCGCGCCGCGGGGCGGCACAAGGAGATCGCCATTCGTTCCTCGATCGGTGCGGGCCGCCGCCGCATCATTCGCCAGTTGCTGACCGAGAGCCTTCTGCTGGCCCTCCTCGGCGGAGCGCTCGGCCTGCTGCTCTCGCGCGTATGTCTCACGGCCCTCGTGGCGCTCAGCCCGCCGAACCTCGCCGGCATTCGCCAGGCCGGCCTCGACCTGCCGGTGCTGGCTTTCACCCTGGTTCTCGCCGCTCTCACCGGCATCGTCTTCGGCCTCGCACCCGCGCTCGAAGCGTCGCGCGTCAACCTGAGCGGGTCCCTGAACGAGTCGAGTCGGGGCAACGCGGGCAGCCAACGCGGCCGGCGGCTGCGCGACGGTCTCGTCGTCGCCGAGGTCGGGCTGGCGCTCGTGCTGCTGGTCGGCGCTGGCCTGATGATCCGGAGCTTCCTGCGGTTGCAGGCCGTCAACCCCGGCTTCGACGCGAAGGGACTGCTGACGATACGCGTCCTTCTCCCGTCGGCGAAATATCCGGACGACGTTCGCAGGATGGCCTTCTTCCGGCAGGCCGCCGCCCGCCTCCGAACGCTGCCCGGGGTAGTCTCCGCCAGCGCCGTCAGCTTCCTCCCCTTCGCCGATCTCGGCGCGGCCACCAGCTTCAGCATCGAAGGCACACCCTTCCGGACCGAAGCCGACAAGCCCACCACCGACGTGCGTGTCGTCGACGAGGAGTACTTCCGCACCTTGCGCATCCCACTCGTCGCCGGGCGCACGTTCACCGCCCAGGAGGCGGTCGAGGAGCGCCACGTGGCCGTGATCAATGAGACCATGGCGCGCAAGTTCTTCGCGGGCCAGAGTCCAGTGGGGAAGCGCATCCTCGTCGACATGTCGGACGAGCCCACCTTCACCGAGATCATCGGCGTCGTCGGCGACGTCCGCTACGCCAAGCTGGATGGCGAGCTGCAACCCATGGTCTACTGGACGCCCCCACATCTCACCTACTCCGCGATGACGTTCGTCCTGCGCACACACGGCGATCCGACGGATCTCGCGCCTGCCGTCCGGCGCGAGATTCTGGCGATCGACAAAGATCAGCCCGTGTCGGAGGTCCGCACGATGGAGAGCTGGCTGTCCGATTCCCTGGCGCGAACCCGCTTCGGGACCCTGCTGCTCAGCGCCTTCGCCGGACTCGCCCTCACTCTGGCGGCGGCCGGCCTCTACGGAGTGATGTCGTACTCGGTCGCCCAGCGCCAGAACGAGATCGGCGTCCGCATGGCCCTCGGCGCGAAGACGAGTGACGTGTTGCGGCTGGTGGTACGGCAGGGACTCGTGCTGGTGCTCGTGGGTGTGGCGCTCGGCCTGGCCGGAGCGCTCGCGCTGACGCGCGTCCTGGCGACCCTTCTCTACGACGTGAGCGCCACCGATCCACTGACTTTCGCAATCCTCGCGCTGCTGCTCACGGCCGTCTCCGCGGTCGCCTGCTACATTCCCGCCCGGCGCGCGGCGCGCGTGGATCCGCTGATTGCGATGCGATACGACTGATCGACCATAGAGCGTGCGGCTGCCTGGGTCGCTCAACGATTGAACGGAGTTTCGTTGATCCAGTGGAATCCCCGGCTCACCAGCAGGAACTTGGGGCTGTCGGCGTGGTGGAGGCTCGCCTGGATGCGGTGGCCGTCGAACGCCCCTTCCAGCGTGAGCCGGTCCGCCGCCGGCCGCCCGTAGTTGAGTGCTGATTTCCAATGCGGATCGTCGCGCTTGGTCAAGGCCAGCGTCTTGTGGATGGCGTCGAGCTTGAGGGAGTAGCGCTGCCGGTGGTCGCTCGCCAACTGAACCGCCATTACCGTGGGGTAGTCGAAGACCAGGCGCCGCCACTGGAGCTCTTCCGCCGTTTGCGCATCCCTGGCTTGACCGTCGATCTTTAGAATGTCGACATTCCAAACGCCAGACAACACTGCGTTATCGGAAGCATAAAAAGTCTTCAGCTGACTGTAGCCCATGTGCAGGAAGAATGCCGTCACGCCGACGGCCAATACCCCTTCCAAAACCACCGCGGCGATCTGCCAACGCCGCCGGCGGAAGAATGGGCGGCTGGCGGCGGGTGCTACGGGCCGGTTCAGCACCAGCATGTCGAAGAGCCTCTTCACGTTGGGGACCGCCAGAAAGACCGCGATCGCCAGCAGGTGGATCGAGAAGAGCTTGACTGGCACGTCATAGCAAAGGTTGAGCATGACTACATTGGTGAGGACGGGGATGGCGACGAGGGCGCCCAGCGGTGCCGTGCGGCGGAACACGAGCAGAACGCCGCCGGCCAGCTCAGACAATCCGGCGAAGATGGTGTAGGCCGTCGAAGCTCCCATGAAAGTCCACATCAGGCCCATCGGCGAAGCGTCACCGATCGGCTGCAACAGCCGGCTGAGCGGCGGCTTGGGAAATTGCGACGGAACGACCTTCAGCCCGCCGTATTCGATCAGGATCAGGCCGAGGCCAACCTCGACATAAACCTTCAGACCGGCGTTGAGCCGATCGTACTGAGTCCGCTTGCCGTCAAGCAGCGTCCAGACCAGCGCCGCCACCAGAGAAATCGCCAGCATGCAGAGGATCTGCACCCAACTGAACATCGAATCTCCGCTGCCGGTGGCCCTGGACGGGGCGTCGACCTGGAGCAGGTGCTGGCCCACCCACGGCACGAGCGCGCTCCAGAAGTTGTCGTACCATCCGGCAACCGTCTCCCCATAGGGAGCAAGCTCCAGAATCTGGAGGTAGTAAAGAAATAGGTACAGGGCCAGATAGGAGAATGCGAAGCGGAAGATAGTCCGGCGGAAGGGGCTCCAGGCCGGAGCCGCGGTCTCGTCCTCGTTCCTGGTCTCCGCCTGGGGTGGATCCGGAACCGGAAAGTCGATCGGTTCCCTCGTCGAAATGTCGAACACGGCCATTTCACCCTCCAGTCCGTCGAAAATCGGGCCTCTCAAGCTTCGCTGTGCCCCGGTCCGATTGAGCGGCGATAGGAGGACAACGAGTCGACTCCTCTGATTCCCTCAGGGTTGGGGGTTACAGAAGACCCTTCCGGTATTTGTCGTTGGTCTCCACAGCGTCACGCATTGAGCGGCTCATGAAAAGCTCACTCGGCGATGTCGCGAGCCCGGAGGGCGGTACACCCGTAGCCCAGGGTGCAACCCTGGGAATTCGGCCAAACACCCACATTCCAACCCTGCCAAGGGTGACGCCCTTGGTAGGGCGGGGGATCAATGCGGCGGCATGGTCGACCCAGGGTTGGCACCGGTTGGCACCCTGGGCTACGGGAACGCCGCCCTACAGGCTTGGGATTTGGATGGCGAGCCGCCGGAAGGAGCGTCGGGGTCGAAGTAGTAGTACACTTCACTCATGGTGACGCTTTCGATTCAAGCCGATGAGGAGCTCCAGGCGGCCCTGCAGGAACGAGCTGATCTCCAGGGCAAAACCGTCTCCGACCTTGCCAGCGAAATCCTTCGTGAGGCAATCGCGCAGCGCCCACTCGGCGAACGAGTAGGACATCTACGGGGGCGGCTTGAGCTCCCTCCGGCCCAACCAACGCTGCGGACCGAGCACGGCCCCCGGAGGAGCGTAAAATTGCCCACGTTTCGAGGGCAAGGCCTCAGGCCAGGAGTCAATCTGGACGACTCTGCGGCTCTTCTGGAGCTGATGGAATCGCCTAATGATGCTGATTGACGTCAACGTCCTGGTCTATGCCTACCGCGAGGATTCCCCCAACCATTCCGCGTGCTATCGCTGGTTGACCGAGGCCGTCAGTTCTGGCGAGCTTTTCGGCCTCACCGACTTGGTCTTGAGCGGATTTCTTCGCATCACGACGCATCCTAAAGTGTTCACTCCACCGAGCTCTCTCGGGAGCGCTCTGGAGTTCGTCTCAGCTTTGCGATCGCAACCCAATTGCGTGGTAGTCACACCCGGCCCTCGTCACTGGGACATCTTCCAAGAGCTTTGTCGAGTCACGAAAGCTCAAGGGAATTTCATTCCCGATGCATTTCTCGCAGCGATTGCGATCGAAGCGGGATTGGAGTGGATTACGATAGATGGTGGCTTTTCTCGGTTTCCAGGTCTCCGCTGGCGCAAAGTGCTGGGCAGCTCCTAAAAGCTCACTCTACGATGTCGCGAGCCCGGAGGGCGGCAGACTCATAGCTCAGGGTGCAACCCTGGGAATCAATCCCAAATCCACACTTCTCCAACCCTGCCAAGGGTGGCCCGGCGCGCGGTTACCGCCGCCGGCTCTCGCTGTGGTATATCCTCTGCTAAATGTCCCAGTCGTTTTTTGATCGTCCTATCCTCAACTCGCCCTACGACTACCCAGGGAGGAATTGGGAGCTCGACGAGAGCGGCCAGCCCACGAACCGGGTGATTGAGCGGCGGCGGTCGGCGCAGTACGTGTCGCCGATTCCGAAAGCGAAGAAGCAACGGATAGGGCAAGCGGATCTCGCTCTCCCCGACGCCACCGGGCTCTCGACGGAGCGCCAGAAGTACGATCCGACGCCGGTCATCAACGCCCTCCGCCTGACGGTCGATGCGTGGCGCGCTCTGCCCAGTCAGAAGGATTGGGCGGTGACTCCCGAGACGGCGCGGCTCCTCGCACACTGGCGGCACCATAAGTTCAGCGGTCTGCGACCGTTCTTCTGTCAGGTCGAAGCGGTCGAGACGATCATCTGGCTCGTCGAGGTGGCGCCGAAGCTGGGCGCCGAAGGCCGGCGGTTTCTCGATCACCTCTCGGCGGCGAACGAAGAGGCCAATCCGGGTCTGGCCCGGCTGGCGCTCAAGCTCGCGACGGGGGCCGGCAAGACTACCGTCATGGCGATGCTGATCGCCTGGCAGACGATCAATGCGGTGCGCCGGCCGAACAGCCGCCGGTTCACCCGCGGCTTCCTCGTCGTCACGCCCGGCTTGACGATCCGTGATCGCCTGCGGGTGTTACAGCCGAACGACCCGGACAGCTACTACCAGAGCCGCGAGCTGGTTCCGACCGATCTGTTGGGGGATCTCGGGCGGGCCAAGATCATCATCACCAACTTTCACGCCTTCAAGCTGCGCGAGGTGCTCGAGCTGTCGAAAGGCAACCGGGCCTTTCTCCAGGGTCGCGGGCCGGAGCTTTCGACGCTCGAAACCGAAGGCCAGATGCTCCAGCGCGTAATGCCCGACCTGATGGGGATGAAGAACGTTCTCGTGCTCAACGACGAGGCCCATCACTGCTACCGCCAAAAGTCCGGTGAAGCCGATGAGGGCGACTTGAAGGGGGACGATCGGCAAGAAGCTGAGCATAACCGCGAGGCCGCGCGGCTCTGGATCTCGGGTCTGGAGATGGTCCAGCGCAAGCTCGGTCTATTGCGGGTGATCGATCTGTCGGCGACGCCGTTCTTCCTCCGCGGCTCGGGCTATGCCGAGGGCACTCTCTTCCCGTGGACGATGAGCGACTTCTCGCTCATGGACGCGATCGAAAGCGGCATCGTGAAGCTCCCTCGCGTGCCGGTCGCGGACAACATTCCGGGGGAAGAGATGCCGATCTTCCGTAACCTCTGGGAAAATATTCGCAGCGAGATGCCGAAGAAGGGACGGGGCAAGGCAGGCGGATTGGATCCGCTCAAGCTGCCGACGAAGCTCCAGACGGCTCTCGAAGCTCTCTACGGCCACTATGCCAAGACCTTTGGGCTTTGGGAGGAGGCCAAGGTCGACGTGCCTCCCTGCTTCATCGTGGTGTGCAACAACACCTCGACCTCGAAGCTGGTCTATGACTACATCTCCGGTTTCGAGCGAAGAAACGACGACGGCACGTCAATAATTGAGAACGGCCGTCTGCCTCTCTTCCGAAACTTCGACGAGTTTGGCGCCAAGCTCGGCCGGCCGCGCACGCTGCTGATTGACAGCGAGCAGCTCGAAGCCGGCGAGGCACTCGATGACAACTTCCGTAAGATGGCCGGGGACGAGATCGAGCGCTTCCGGCGGGAGATTGTCGAACGCACCGGCGACCGCCGGCAGGCGGATAACCTTTCGGACGAGGATCTTCTCCGCGAGGTGATGAACACCGTCGGCAAGCAGGGGCGCCTCGGAGGCGCCATCCGGTGCGTCGTCTCGGTCTCGATGCTGACTGAGGGGTGGGATGCCAACACCGTCACCCACGTGCTCGGTGTACGAGCTTTCGGCACCCAGCTTCTCTGCGAGCAGGTCATCGGCCGGGCGCTTCGGCGCCAGTCCTACGACCTCAACGACGAGGATCTGTTCAACGTCGAGTACGCGGACGTGCTCGGCATCCCGTTCGACTTCAACGCCAAGCCGGTCGTAGCGCCACCCCAGCCTCCGCGGGCAACGATCCTGGTACAGGCAGTCCGGCCCGACCGCGACGCCTGCGAGATCCGCTTCCCGCGAGTCGAGGGCTACCGCGTCGAGCTACCCGAAGAGAAACTCTCCGCCCGTTTCGACGACGACTCGACGCTCGAGCTGACCCCGGATCTCGTGGGCCCCTCGGTGACCCGGAACCAGGGCATTCTCGGCGAGGCGGTCGATCTGAACCTGGTGCACACGGGCGAGCTCCGCCGCTCGACTCTGCTCTACCACCTCACCCGGCGGCTCCTTTACACCAAGTGGCGCGACCCGGACGAGGAGCCCAAGCTCCACCTGTTCGGCCAGCTCAAGCGGATCACCGGAGAGTGGCTCGACCATCATTTGGTCTGCACCGGCGGTACGTACCCCGCGCAGCTCATGTACGAGGTGCTGGCCGACCTGGCCTGCGAGCGGATCACGCGCGGCATCGTTGCGAAGCTGGTGGGGGAGTGCCCGGTCAAGGCGATGCTCGATCCGTACAACCCCACGGGTTCGACCCGGTATGTCCACTTCACCACCTCGAAGACGACCCGCTGGGAGACCGACCCGCGCCGCTGCCACGTCAACTGGGTGATCTGCGACAGCGACTGGGAGGCTGAGCTGTGCCGCGTCGCCGAGTCGCATCCTCAAGTGCGGGCCTATGTGAAGAATTACAACCTCGGACTCGAGGTGCCCTATCGCTACGGCTCAGAGGCCCGCAAGTACTTGCCTGACTTTATTCTGCTCGTGGACGACAATAGAGGAGAACACAATCTTATCCACCTTGTCGTTGAGATCAAAGGCTACCGCCGAGAAGATGCGAAAGAAAAGAAAGCCGTCATGGATACATACTGGGTACCGGGAGTCAACAATCTCCGCACCTATGGCC
>Ga0134121_10000587_pt1 | contig 40457 bp, 32 predicted proteins | sample KB301_FD_96463 | JGI IMG/M metagenome (GOLD analysis project Ga0134121, IMG submission 96463) | Terrestrial soil microbial communities without Nitrogen fertilizer from Kellogg Biological Station, Michigan, USA - KB3-0-1 | ecosystem: Environmental > Terrestrial > Soil > Unclassified ...
CTGCCGATGCTGAATCTCGCGCTGATCTCTTCAGCGGGCGCTTACATCGACGGCACTCCCGCGTTCGACACCGGCGCGACAAACGGTGACACGACTTTCAAAGAAATTCCGATCGAAGTTGAAGAGTCAGACCTGCGCTTTGCGGCGCGCGGCTACGATCCGTCCGCTGTGCAGCAGGACGTGAACTCCGAGTTGCCGGTAACGCGATTGCTCGAGTTTGAAAAGAACGGAATCATTGGCCAGTTGAATCCCGTGTACTGGAGCTTCTGTGGTTTCATTCCTGATGCTGGTCGTGTGGTTGACGAGCTTGTTCCGAAGCTGGTCGAGCGAGTGCGGCGTTATGAAGTGCAGGCTGCGCTCCTCGTTCCTGCTTCTGTTTTGTGTCATCAGTCTGTGGGTCTGGTAGCGCGTGGACTCGAGCTCGAGGGCATTCCCACGATGACGTTGGCCGTCGTGAAAGACGTGGTTGAATCAGTGCGTCCGCCGCGTGTTGCGTTCTACGACGGAGAGCCCGGAACCGTCAGTGGCTTGCCGAACTTTCCGGAACACCAGCGACGCATACTCGACGAAGCGCTACGCCTGATCGAGCCGATGGACCAACCGGGCATACGCAAGCTCGTAGTGACGTTGGAAACTGCGGTCGAGAAATCACGCGGCGAGCGATAACCAACATTTGATGTCTCTAAAAAAGCGTTTCGGACTCGTCATCCTCCTCATCATCGTTGTCGCGCTTGCATACCTGCTGCTCGCGCCCGTGCCAATCGCACCGGCGGCGTGGACTCCTCCTGCCGCGCCTGCGTTGACCGGCCAGTACGCGCAAAACACGCGGCTCTCGCCTGTTCAAAAGCTCTCACTCGGCGACGGTCACAAGCCTGAGGACGTCGCGCTCGATGCTGAAGGAAAGATCTACGCGGGTTTCGAAGATGGCCGGATCATGGTCCTGCAAGCCGACGGCACTCAGCCACGTGTCTTTGCTGACACGCACGGTCGTCCACTCGGACTGATCTTCGACCGCGATGGAAATCTGATCGCAGCTGATGCGATCAAGGGATTGTTATCTGTAAGCAAAGCGGGCGAGATCAAAATGCTGGCTGAAGAAGCAGACGGCGTGAAGTTTGGCTGTCTCAATGATCTCGACGTCGGCGCCGATGGGACCATTTATTTCACCGAAGCTTCGAACAAGTTTCCGATGTCGCAGTTTACGAGCGACCTGCTCGAGCATCAGCCCAACGGACGTTTGCTCGCACTCGATCCAAACTCACGCCAGCCGAGAACGCTTCTGCGAGGTATTTACTTCGCCAATGGCGTTGCCGTGAGTCCGGACCAGACATTTGTACTTGTGGTGGAGACTGGCGAATATCGCGTTCGACGCGTTTGGCTCAAGGGACCGAAGCCGGGCCAGGACGACATTTTTATCGACAATCTGCCGGGGTTTCCTGACGGCATTTCGTCGAACGGTCGCGATCGGTTTTGGCTGGCGCTCGTAACGCCGCGCCAGGCCCTTTTTGATCGCATGCTTCCTTACCCGACGATGCGGAAAATGGTGGCCCGCCTTCCCAAATTCATGCAACCCGCCCCAAAGCGCTATTCCTTCGTCCTCGCTTTGGACCCGCAAGGCCACATCATCGAAAACCTCCAGAACGGCCCTCCCGACAACTACTCCGAAATCTCAAACGTCGTCGAACGCAACGGCATCCTCTATTTCGGCAGCATCGGCGAAGACACCGTCGGCCGCTTCCCGCTGAAGTAATCTCATCCAACAATAGCCACTTTCGACAAAAAATAGCCATTTTCGCGTCTTGTCGCGGCCAAGTTAAGCAGCTAAATTAACTCTGAAGGGAGACACTTCCTCGCGAATGCATACAAAAGTAGAACAGATGCCACGATAAAACATTTAGAAGAGCAGAACAGCAAACTTCTCGATGAGATTCTAAGAGGGAAAAGATGATGACCGAGTTCTGGGTACAATTTGTTGAAATCGGAGTAGTCATTCTTGCCTCTTTGGCTTCGCTATTTGCGGCCTTTCGACTCCGTCGTAATGCCGAAAAACATGAGCACTCGGCCGAAGTTCTCGACGAAAAGATTAGGCGAGCAATTAACTACTGACCCGATCCAATAGTGTTTCGACCTTGAGGCAAGCCGTTGGCATGGTAAGGAGTTACTCAACTGTATAGGCGTGTATCACAGCGTCAGTAAAAATACTGAGTAATTTGTCCAACTTTGGGACGTGGTTAGGAGGTATCCAAAAAATTGGCCCGCTCAGTGACCAAGTATCGTTAGCAGATTTCTCGTCTAAGCCCCACAAATTAAGGCTTTCAGCATAAATCCTACAGAAGCAAAGTTACGGCACAGTGGTTGTAAGCGGATCGGTGTCGGAGTGCGGTGGGAGGTTCATCCGACGCGGCAAAATCCCCCTTCTCTTTTGGAGCAGAAAACGACAATGATCAATTTGCTATCTGCAGCTACGGCTGTGCCTCAGAATGCCTTTAAGACGACGGAACTAGTCGGAAATCTAATGCATAAACTCTCCCCGGAACTGATCAACACGATCAGCGCTCTCGGGGTTAACCAACGGTATTCAACTCTTGAAAATTATCCGCAGTTTCTATGCGGCGCACCAAAAGCAGCTACCAGCTCCACCACGGACCTCGGCGTCGCTGCCACGAAACGCTGCATTTACGAATGGGGAGGTGACCCGAATCGGATCGGCCTACTCGTCGCGGCAACTAACACGCCTGACCAGATGCTGCCGTGCCTTACATCCGAGATCATGGGAAGAACGCACGGCCTGCTTTCTAGGTCGTTGCGAACGGTAAACATGCAAGCGCAGGGTTGCTCAGTGCTACTCAAGTCGATCGAAGTGGCGCAGTGGTACCTGGCAGCAAATCCCGGCAAGCTCGCAATCGTCGTGATGGCGGAAGCTCACACACCTTACGTTGCCCCACTGCTGCGCAACGAGTATTCCGGCTATCGCGAAATCATCAAACGGCGCAAGGATCGAAAACTCGATACCGAACAATTCGAACTACAAAGGCTCGACACGACCTTCGTAATCCAATCGATGCTTTTTGGTGATGGCGCGGTGGCGTTGTTAGTCGGTACTGAAGAAGGTAAACCCGCCTTTGGACCAATCTCTCACTTGACCAACGATGTGGAAGACGACATGAAATTGCTCACGATGATCAACCACAGCTCACACGAATATCTCAAGGGACGCCCGCAGTATTTCATGCAGCCGAGCGTTCCCAATCGCGGCGCGCACTACGCCGTGACCACGGTAAAGAGTGTGCTGAAACATCCCGACTCGCCCGTCTCCAATCTGGCTCAGGTTGACGATTGTTTGATCCACACAGGCAGCAAAAAGATTCTCGACGGCGTTTGCTCTCAACTCGATCTCGAACCGAAATCAGCGAAAGTGAACGAGTCGTACCAGGTGCTCGAACACTACGGCAACCTTTCGAGCGCTTCAACTGGTTTCATGTTGGCTGCGAAGACTGAGAAGAATGAATGGTCAGGGCCGGCGATGGTGGTGGGTTTCGGAGTGGGATTTACTGCCAGTGCGGGAATTATGCACTTTAACTAGGTTCATAGGATCGCCTGAAGTTCGCGATCTTTGGCCAGGTTGGTGAGGGTTGAGCCGACCTGAGCGAAATCAAATGGCTTGCCGATGATCGCATCGACGAGGTCTTCCTCGCCGGAGGGTGGCGGTGTCGTTGGTCCATAGCCGGTTACGAGCACGATCCTCACGTTGGGCCAACCTTTGCGAATCAGACGCGCTGTTTCCCAGCCGTCCATTTCAGGCATCGCGAGGTCGGTAAACACAAAATCAAAGTGGCCGGCGCGCATCTTCTCCACGGCTTCCGGCCCACTTCCAGCCAACTCAACGCGGTGCCTGACCGCGACCAGCATCTCCGCCAGTGTCTCTCGCACCGGTTCCTCATCGTCAACGACAAGGATTTTCAGACTGCGCGCTTCACTCACCGAAGCAGACGACTCATCCGACGTTGACTCAGCCGCGATCGCCGGCAGATCGATCGTAAAGTTTGACCCGCTACCGGGTACAGAATCGACGCTGATCGATCCTGAATGTCGTTCGATAATGCTGTAACTCACTGACAATCCGAGGCCGGTGCCGTGCGCGCCCTTCGTCGAGAAGAACGGCTCGAATATCTTTTGCTTCACGTCCTCCGGCATTCCAGTCCCATTGTCACTGAAATGCACTTGCAGCCGGTCGTCCTTGGGCCGGCAGGTAACCACCAACCGCCCACCGCGCGGCATCGCGTCAACCGCATTCACGATCATGTTGACGAACACTTCGCGCAGCTCCGACGCACTGCCATACGTGTACTGCCCTCTCGGAGCGTTGAGTTTGACGTCGTATTCAAGCCCGCGAACGCGCGCCTCGTTTTGCCAACGTGTCCGCGTGATCTCGACCGCATCATTGAGCAGCCCGGCCACGTCAACCAGTTCAAACTCCTTCACCGCTGACTTGCGTGCAAATGTCTGAATACGACGCACAGTGGCCGCCGCGTCTTCGGCAGCCGTTTGAATAATGTCGAGATTTCGGACGAGTGCCGGATCGTTAACCTGGCGTCGCAACAACTGCGCGCGTCCGAGGATCGCGGCGAGTGAGTTATTGAAATCATGGGCCACGCCCGACGCGAGTTGACCGAGCGCCCGCAACTTGTCAGCGCGCGCCGCGCGCTCGCGCTCTTCTTTCTGCTCGGTGATGTCACGCGCGATACCCAGCACACCGGTCGTTTTGCCTTCAACGACGAGCGGTGAATTATCGACTCGTGCGTATCGCAGTTGGCCATCATGCGAGAAGTAACGCATCTCGTAAGTTTGGGCCACGCCCTGCAATGCAGCTTCGAGCTTCTCACGCACCAGATCGCGATCAGCTTCATAGACCATGCTCAGCAGTGGGCGGCCAATAAAGTTGGTGCGTTGAAAGCCCAGGCCTTTCAGTGTTGCCGTGTTGCACCACTTGAAATTTCCTTCCGTGTCGACGGCATAGATCGACTCGCGCGCACTCTCGAGAATGTTCGTCAACAGCGACTGGTGTTCGCGCGCAACAGCCTGCACCTTGCGCAGCTCGGAAAGATCGCGCGCCGTACACACGACCGCGATTGCATGATTGTTTTCATCCAACACCGGCTCAACCGAAACCAGCAACGGGCGATTCAGACGGCTCGGAGTGATCTCGATCGTCACACTGCGACCGGTCTCGAGTGCGTTTTCAACGACACACGTTTCGTCTTCTTCGCTGGTTCGCAGTATGTCGCAACACTTGCGGCCGAGCAGCAGGCGCGGGTGCACGGCTTCCATCGTCGCGCCCGCGCGATTCACGCGTTTCAATTCACCGGCCCGATCGAAGATGAAGATGCCGTCAGACATCGCATCGAAAGTCGTCTCCCATTCGGTCTTGCCACGCGCGACCATTTCAAACAGCTCGGCCTGCGCGATACCGATCGCCAGTCGTTCAGCGAGCGCCTGGACCAGCGTCAGCTCATCGTCCGTCCAGAGACGCCGTCGATCAGTTTGATGAATAGAGAGAATGCCGCGAAACTGCCCTTTCACGATCAGCGGGTAGTTGATTACTGATAGGATCTCGAGTTTTTCCGCCTGCGCGCGAACGTAATCGCGCAGCGTTGTAGACGCGCCGTCGAAGTTTTCAGCGTCGCCGATAATCAGCGGCTCGTTGGAGCTCGAGAGTTTGCGCGCAATCGGATCGTCGTAGTCGAGGTTGACGTGCTTAATGCTTTTGACACCGTCAGCGAGATACTCGTGTTCGAGTGGCGCACACAGGCCTTCGCTATCCAGCAGAAACAAGTGAACTCGCGACGCCGCAAGCGCGCGACCCAGCTCGACTGTCGCCGTGCTGAGGACTTCACCCAAACTCAACGAAGCGCGAATCGCCATCGTCAAACGATTCACGAGGGCTTCACGTATCGACGTCGATTCAGCTTTCTGATAAAGCTCAGCCTGGCGGATCGCGATGCCCGTTTGATCGGCGACGGCTTTAGCGAGCGCGATATCTGCATCGCTCCAGCGTCGTACTTGTCTGGTGGTTGAAAGCGCGAACGCTGCCGGAACGTCTTCGCCGACTCGGATCGCCACGTACATGATCGACTTCACGTTCGCCTTAGAGAGAATGTTCTCGTAGAGGTCCGTGATACGTGCGTCGTTCGCGGCGTCTGAAAAATGCAAAACACCGGTGTGGTCCAACGCCGAGATCAAAGTTTGCAAGTGGTCCAACGCAAAATCCGACTTCGCCGGCTCAACTCCCCGAACGTGATACTCCGCGACGTTCAAAGCAGACTTTGTACGGTCGTCGCGCATGTAGAGTGAACAACGATCGACAGCGAGATACGAACCCAACTCTTTTACCGCCGTCTTGTAGATCTCGTGACTATCGAGCGAGCAACGAATCGCCTGCGCAATCCGGTGCGTCATCGCCTCGCGTTGCGCCTGTTGCGCGAGGAAAGCCTGGCTCTCACGCAAAATCTCTTCCGAATGTTTACGCTCCGTGAGATCGCGCGCGATTCCCTGCACGCCAACCGGTTTGCCGTCGCTGAAGATCAGCCGCGTGCTAACTTCGAGACGAACACGACGACCATCCTTCGTGATGATGTCGATCTCGTAAACTGTCGACACCTTCTCGCTGGCCTTGTGAGCAATCATTTCGCGCGCCAGATTCAGATATTCGGGCGCGATGACGTCAGCGACGTTCATGAGTGCGGCTTCGTCGCGCGAGTAGCCGGTGATGCGCTCGCCGCTGCGATTGAGTGAAGTGAAGTTACCCTGCAGATCGTGCGTGTAGATGATGTCGTTCGCGTTTTCGAAGAGCTCTCGATACCGCTCTTCGCTTTCGCGAATCGAAACTTCCGCGCGGCGGCTGTCGGTTATATCTGTCGCAACGCCGATCACGCCGAGCACGTTCTCGTGTTCATCTGTCAGCGGTGAATAACGAACATCGAAAACAAGCTCGCCGATCGTCACGGCTGACGTGAACGACTCACCTTTCAAAGCGCGCCTGATGTTCTCACCAACCTGCGGCGTGTCAGCATAAACCTCAAACACCGATTGGCCCACGAGCTCACCCGGCTCGAGCGAGAGACTCTTCAATCCCTCACCTTCGCTTAGTGTGAAGACGCCCTTCTTGTCGGTCGCAAAAAGTATCAGCGACGCGCTCGCGACGACGGTCCGCAAACGCTTCTCTGCTTTTCTGAGCGCCTCGCGCGCCTGCTTCTTTTCGGTGACGTCTCGAAAAACAGAAAGCACCGCGGATTTGCCGTCTGAGACGAACGGCAAACCAGTGACTTCAACATCGATCTCAGCGCCATCGAGCCGCAAACATTTCTGCTCGACGAGTGGAGTCGGCTTGTGAAAACGCTGAATGTAGTCGACGCGCTCGGTGACGTGGTTGCGGTAGTCAGGATGTACGACCTGGAAGATCGATTTGCCGACGAGATCCTTATCAGTCGCTGCGCCCCAAAGATTTACCGCCGCCGGATTGAGATAAGTAAACTTGCCTTCCTGGTGAACGACTATCGCGTCGGGCGAGAGCTCAACCAAACGGCGATAGCGCTCTTCGCTCTCTTTCAACGCCTGCTCCATCCGATGTCGCTCGACGAGCTGCGCGACTTTCACCAGCAGCTCTTCATTTCGGAACGGAAGATCGAGATAGTCGTCGGCGCCCGCGTGCAGACCCTCGATGCCGGCATCGTCCGAAGGGATCCGGCCACTTATCAGGAGGACCGGAATGTAAGCCGTTCGTGGATCTTCTTTCAGACGGCGGCAGAGCTCGAGACCGCCGAGCACCGGCATGACGACGTCGCTCACGACGACGTCCGGGTCGAACGAGATGGCGAGCTCGAAAGCTTCCGAGCCGTCGAGAGCGGTCGCGATCTCGTAGCCTTCGAATTCGAGAAGCTCGACCAACAGATCGAGGATCTTCCGATCGTCATCGACGATCAGGACTCGGCCCTGGTCTGCGGTATTTATACTCATCCAATCTGGGTGTCGGGCGCTTCTGAGTAAGAAAACCTTGGGAGGGTAAAAATTGAGACTTGTGGAGTTTCTTACAGCGGCCAGGCGGCTGCACTGGCCGTGGCAGTATAACAAGTTTTGCAAGAGTTAGCCATGAAACTCTGCGGCCCTCTGCGTAGCTCTGCGTCCTCTGCGTAAACGGGTTATTTAACGCAGAGGACGCAGAGATACGCAGAGGGCCGCAGAGAACTCAACGGCGGATTTAATGATCGCTGGAGCGTTTCCGGCCGGCCGGGTCGGTGCTGGTGGTCTTGGCGAAGTAGCCGGCGCGGTAGTTGAGCTTGAGACTCTGCTGTTTTAGGGCCGGATTTATGACTTCGATCTCGATCTTTCGGTATGACCCGTCACGGGCTTTATTCGTCGGCGAATAGGCCACCAGATACTGCTCGCGAAGGTCTTTTTGAATCTGCGAGAAGGCGTCGCGAAGGTCCCGCTCATGCTGCGGAAAATAGGCGCGGCCGCCCGTCTGCTCGGCGATTTTGCGCAACGCGCCCTCGTTTACGTTGAACTGGTAGCGGTCGCCGATGCCGATGGCATAAATCAATGCGTCGGCCTTCTGGGCGCGCTCAACCGCTTCGTGAATTTTCATGCGGCTGCTGGTGTCGTCGCCGTCGGTAAGAAGAATGATGGCGCGTCGCGTGTGTTCCGCAGAGGTGCCCAACAACTCTTCAGACGTGGCCCAGATGGCATCCCAAACCGCGGTTGAGCCGGCGAGACTCTGATTCGTGTCGGAAATCGGAGGCGTTCCGTTCACCACTACGCCACCGCCGATATAGCCCGATGGCGGCACAAACTCGACGCGGTCAATCGCTCGCCTGAGTCGATCGATACTGCCGGTAAAACCCTGTTCCAGCGTCGTATCACCCGTGAACGAGATAACAGCAGCTTCGTCTTTTTGTGGCCGCATCACGTTTTCAAGAAACGCCTGAGCGGCAGCTTTTTCTACGGGCAGCGTGAACTGTTCAGAGATACTCGTGTCGATCAAAATCGCGATCGACAGAGGCGTGTCGATGTTTTGCTGAAAAGTAAAAATCTCCTGAGCCTTCCCATCTTCAAACACGCGAATGTCTTCAGCCTTGAGATTCGTGATGAAGCGCTTGTTCTTGTCGGCGGCGGTAAAGAAGATGTTCGTCAGGTTCGTTTCGACTTTGACTACTTCGTCCGAATCCTGCGGCACTTCTTCACGGTCTCGCGGAGTCGGCGACGGTGATGCATTCGCGGCAGCGCCCTGTTGAGTCGTCGCGGCAGACTGAGTCTGGCTGGCGATTCCTGCGCACAACAGCAGAGAAACCAGAACCAGCGATACAAACGGGCGACTGATTACGCGATATTGCATCTTTACTTCAAAACTCCTTACTGCGCAACGCTGTCAGCGATCGCTTTGTACCCGCGCTTGGTTCTCACTTTCAGATCGCTGTGACCGTCGAGCTTCACATCGATCTTTCGGAACGTGCCATCGTAACTCTTGTTCGTCGGGTTGTAAGTGACGAGATACTGCGCGCGTAGCTCTTTCGAGATCTTCGTGAACGATCGCTCAAGCGAAAGCATGTCGCCGGTGAAGAAAGCCACGCCACCGGTCTCTTCTGCGAGCGTCAGCAAATCTTTATCTTTCTTATCGGCGATCTGTCCCGCTTCCACGCCGGGCACAGTCGCGAGAAATCCTGCCTTCGTCGAGATCGCGAAGATCGTCGTTTCGGTTCGCTGTGCGATATCGATCGCGTCGCGGATGTTTGCGCGACTGTACGTGTCTTCACCGTCAGTCACGAGCAGCAACACACGACGACCCGGAACCGATCGCATCTTCTCATCACAGAACTGCCAAATCGCATCAAACAACGCGGTCTGCGTGCCCATCTTCTTGACGCTGTAAACCGCCTTGTCGAGCAGATCGGTTTTGTCAGTGAAGTCCTGCAACAAGTTGATCTGATCGTCGAACGTTCCGAAGAGCACCCGATCCTTGCGCGGCTTCACGACCGTATGGATGAAATTCATCGCCGACTCTTGCTGAAACTTGAGTTTGCCGGCTGTTGATGGTGAGGTGTCCATCAGCACTGCGATGTAGAGCGGCGTCGTCTGCGCCAGATCGTCCGAAAATGTCTCGATCGTCTGCGGCACTTTATCTTCGAGAATCGTGAAGTCGCTCTGCGTCAGGCCGGGAACAAACTGGCCTTTCTTATCCGTGACCGTGATCGGCAAGCGCACGCGGCGGATCGTGACGGTGACTTTGCCCTGCGGATCTTCCGGAATCGGCGTGGGCGAGGGCTTCGGCTTCTGCGCGGCAACCGACAGCGCCGCGGCCGGAATAATCACAGCCAGCGACAAGTATTTGAATAAAAATGCGGTTAGACGTACTGACATGCTAAATGGATTATAGTTCGGGAGCCTTCGATACCGGCGGTTTCGATGCTCTCGCTCCCGAAGTTGTTGCCCTTTCTCGCCGTGTTATAGGTCGTAGGGTGCTACAATGCGCGCGACTCGTTCTCGGCCCAATCCCATGTCCGACACCAGTTCACTGCCTGAGTACATCGCCCATTATCGCATCTTACGCAGGCTGGGCAAGGGTGGCATGGGCGAGGTCTTCCTCGGCGAGGACACAAAGCAACACGGCCGAAAGGTTGCCCTGAAAGTTTTGCCTCACGAGTTGACGACGTCGGAGAGTCGTTTGCGCCGGTTCAAACAGGAAGCACGCGCGATTCTCGCACTCAATCATCCAAACATTCTCACCGTTTTCGAGATCGGCGAAGCTGACGGCAGCTACTACATCGCCACTGAATACATCGACGGCGAAACACTGCGCCACTGTCTCTGGCGTGGTCCATTCAAGCTCGACGAAACCCTCGGCATCGGAATCCAGGTCGCGATGGCGCTCGAAGCCGCGCACGCCGCGGGCATCGTGCATCGCGACATCAAGCCCGAAAATATCATGTTGCGGCAGGACAAGTTTGTTCGCGATCGCTTCGTGAAAGTGCTGGACTTCGGACTTGCCAAACTAACCGATCGCGACGCTTCAACCGCGGATCCTGACGCGGTCACGATTCCGATAACCGAGACGAACCCGGGCGCGATCATGGGCACGAGCGGTTACATGTCGCCCGAGCAGGCACTCGGCGAATCAATCGACGAGCGGACTGACGTTTTCAGTCTCGGCGTCGTGCTTTACGAGATGGTCACCGGACAGCCGCCGTTTCAGGGAAAGACTGAGAGTCACACGCGCGTTTCGATCATCGATCACGACCACGCGCCGCTTTCGGAGCACGTTGCGAACGTGCCGCGCCAGCTCGAGCGAATCATCTCGAAAGCACTCGCGAAGGATCGCCTCAAGCGCTACCAGACAATTACCGATCTCAAAATTGATCTCGAACAGCTCAGAGACGAGATTCACACGTCGGAATATCCGGAGCTGACGAGATCCGCAGCGCGCGAGACGGAAGCAGATTTCCGCTCGACGGTTCCGCTCGTCACCAGGTCGCAAACTGAAGCTGATCGAACGACGATTCCGAGCAGCACGGGTGTCACCCTCGTTCGTCCGCGATGGCTTGTGTACGGTCTGGTGGGAGTATTTGCCGTTCTTGCGGTCGTGGGCGCCGTGCTCTTCATTAACAATTCGCGGCGACCGATCACCTCCGTCGCTATCTTGCCGTTTGTGAATGATAGTAAAGATCCGAACGCGGAGTATCTGTCGGACGGTCTAACTGAAAGCATCATCAACAGTCTTTCGCAACTGCCGAATCTCAAGGTGATGTCGCGCAATGCGGCGTTCCGATTCAAAGGCTCGAATCTCGATCCGCTCGAAGCTGGTCGAAGTTTGAACGTGGGGGCGGTGTTGACCGGACGCCTCGTCAAACTCGACAACAATTTCGTGATCAAAACCGAGCTGATCAAAGTCGACGACGGATCGCAGCTTTGGGGCGCGGAGTACAAGAGCAGTCTCGCTGACATCTTCTCGGTGCAGGATGAAGTATCGAGGAAGATCTCGCAGAGCTTGCGGTTGAGATTGTCGGGCGAGGACGAAGAAAAGCTCGCGAAGCGTTATACGAAAGATGCTGAGGCGTACCAGCTTTATCTCAAGGGCAGATATTTCTGGAACAAGCGCAACGAAGAGGGATTCCGCAACGGTATCGATTACTTCAGGCGCGCTGAAGAGAAGGATCCGACGTTTGCCCTCGCGTTCTCCGGGCTTGCCGATTCGTACGCGCTGCTTTGCGACATCGGAGTGGTGAGGCCTGTTGATGAGATGCCGAAGGCGAAGGCCGCGGCGCAGAAGGCGGTCGATGCTGATCCCGAGTTGGCGGAAGCTTACACGTCGCGCGCGTTTGTGCGGCTCGCTTACGACTGGGACTGGCTCGGCGCGCAGAGTGATTTCCAGCAGGCGCTGAAGTTGAATCCGAAGTACCCGACGGCGCACCAGTGGTATGCGTCGTACCTGATGCAGATGGGGAAGTTCAGTTTAGCGAAAGACGAGATCGAGCAGGCACACAACCTCGATCCGTTGTCACCGATCATCAGTGCGAACAGCGGGCTCTATTCTTGTTACGAGAAGAATTACGACGATGGGATCGCGAAGTACAAAACGACGTTGCAGAGCGATCCGGATTTCTGGGTGGCGCGGCATTACCTCGCGCTTGCGTACGTGCAAAAGGGAATGCACGACGAGGCGATTGCGGAGCTGCGGAAGTTGATCAAGGCGCCGGCGAGCGGTGCGATACCTGATCAAATCGTGGAGGCGGAGTCAGAAGCGTCAGCATCGCTCGGATTTGCGTACGGGATGGCGGGCAAGCAGGCCGAGGCACGCGCGATCATCAGTCAGCTCGATGCGTTGTCGAAGAAGCGATACGTTTCGCCGTTGTACTTCGCGATCGTTTATGCAGGGCTGAAAGACAACGACAAAGCGATCGAGTATCTCAACAAAGCCTTCGACGCTCGCCATCCCGGCCTCGTATTGATCCGAATCGAGCCAATGTTCGACGGCCTCCGTGGCGACGAGCGATTTAAAGCGTTGATTAAGCGCTTCGAGCCAATCCCGTAAGACTTTCTCACGCAGCGGCCACGGCGCGACGGAAGACCGCTGCGCCGTTGCGCCGCTGCGTGAGAAAACTATCTTTCCAACGCAATCAGCAATTTCGCTAACTCTTGCGGCAGAGCGCTCTCAAACTTAACGAACTCCCCATTCGCCGGGTGTTTGAATCCGAGTTTCTCTGCGTGCAGGAAATGCCGCTTGAGCGCGCGGATCCCGGCGCGGAGGCGCGGATCCTGGATGGTGTTGTCGCGCCCACCTCCATACGTTTCATCACCAACCACCGGATGCTTGATCCATGAGAGATGCACGCGAATCTGATGCGTCCTCCCGGTCTTCAACTCCACATCCAGCAACGTGAATCGATCGAACGCCCGCCGCACGCGATACAACGTCAACGCATTGCGCCCGCCACGCACAACCGCCATCCGCGTCCGGTTCGAAGGATCGCGCGCGAGCGGCTGATCAATCTTCCCGGAATTCGCAACCCCACGCCCATGGACCAGCGCCACATACGACTTGTAAACACTCCGATCACGGAACTGATCCGAGAGGTTCTCGAGCGCCGCATCAGTCTTCGCCACCACAAGCAGCCCCGAAGTATCTCGATCGAGCCGGTGCACAATCCCGGGTCTCACCCCAGTCCCCGGCAGCTTTTGAAAATGGTACGCGAGCGCGTTCGCAAGCGTGCCGGAAGGTGTACCCGCCGCCGGATGGACCACGAGCCCGGCCTGTTTATTCACAACCACCAGCGTCTCGTCTTCATAAACAATGTCGAGCGGAATATTCTCAGGCGTGAAGACATCGGTCGGAGATGCGACCAGCTCAACCTCGATCTCATCTCCATCGCGCAGCTTGTACGAAGACTTCGTCGTCTTGCCGTTCACAAGCACGTCTTCATTATCAATCAGACGCTGCAAACGCGCGCGACTCCAGCCCTCGATTTGTGAGGCGAGATACGTGTCTAAACGAGCCCCAACCTGATCTGGTCCAATCTTGAAACTGAGATCGCCATCAGCCATTGCGGCGTTCGAAATCCTTCATGAACGACACGAGCGCCTCGACTCCGGCGCGCGGAAACGCGTTGTAGATCGACGCGCGAATACCGCCGACGGAGCGATGACCCTTCAAGCCGTCGAGTCCCTGCGCTGTTGCTTCAGCCGCGAACTTTTTCTCGAGCTCTTCCGAAGGCAAGCGGAACGTGACATTCATCGGCGAGCGACAATCGACATCAGCATGACCACGATAAAAATCCGTCGCATCGATGGCATCGTAAAGCAGCCGCGCCTTCTCGTCGTTCTGCTTCTCCATTCCTGCAAGTCCGCCCTGGTCCTTGAGCCATTTGCAAACGAGGTCCATGATGTAAATGCCCCACGTGTTTGGCGTGTTGTAGAGCGATTTGTTCTCGACGTGAATCCGATAGTCGAGCATCGTCGGTAAATTCTCGGGAATCCGTGACAACAGATCCTCGCGAACGATCACGAGCGTGACGCCGCTTGGTCCCATGTTCTTCTGCGCGCCCGCATAAATGAGGGCGTATTTATTGACGTCGAGCTCGCGCGAAAGAATGTCAGACGAAGAGTCGACAACGAGCGGAACGTCGCCGACATCTGGCTCGCGTTTCCACTGCACGCCTTCGATCGTTTCATTACTCGTGATGTGAACGTACGCTGCGTGCGGATTCAAACTCATCTCATCGCGCGACGGCACGCGCGTGAAACCACCATCAGCCATCGTTGCGGCAACATTCACGGCGCCAATCTTTTTGGCTTCCTTGAGCGCCTTCTTGCCCCAGCTTCCAGTGAGCACGTAATCAGCGCTGCCGTCAGCGGGCAGGAAGTTCGTCGGAATCATTGAAAACTGCAAACTCGCGCCGCCCTGAAGAAACAGGATGTGATAGTTGGACGGAATTTTTAAGAGCTCGCGCAAGCTCGCTTCGGTGCGATTGATGATCTCGTCGAATGTTTTCGAGCGGTGACTGATTTCCATCACTGACATGCCGACGCCCGGCAGGCTAAGCATGTCGCGTTGCGCTTCTTCCAGGACCGGCACCGGCAACACCGCCGGACCCGCGCTGAAGTTGAAAATTCTGTCTGTCATTCTTTTACTCCTCAAATCTCGATCGCAGAGCTTTCGCCGCAACCTTCCGCACCGTCGAACGTGGCACGAAGCGTTCGGCTTCGACAACGAGCCAGTTGGTCCAACCCGAAATCGCCACGGTTTTTTGCCGGTCCATCGCGCGCAGCGCCGCGTCAACAACTTCTTCCGCCGTTTGAATCGTGCGCATCGGTGGACGATCGATCTTCGACGCTTCAAAAAAGTTTGTCTCAGTCACGCCGGGACACAGCGCCATCACATGAATTCCGTGCGGGCGATTCTCTTCCGCGATCGCTTCCGAAAACGAGAGGACAAATGCCTTTGTCGCGGCGTACGTCGCCATGAATGGAACGGCCTGAAAAGCCGCGGTCGAAGCGACGTTGATGATCGTGCCGCGCTTGCGTTCGCGCATCGGGACGATAAAGCGATGCGTTAGATCAACCAGCGCTCTCACGTTCAACTGAATCATCTCGAGCTCGCGATCGAGATCGAGTCTCGCAAAGTCGCCCATCGAGCCGAAGCCGGCGTTGTTGATGAGCATCTCGATCTCGAGCTCGCGTTTCTTCGTCTCGTCAAACAACTGCGCGCCGGCGTCGGGTTGTTGCAGATCGAGCGCGAGATACTGTGCGCGAATACTGGTCAAACGTCCGAGCTCGTTGCAAAGAGCGATCAGTTTGTCTTCGGAGCGCGCGACCAGCAGCACGTTTCTTCCGCGTGCGGCGAGTTTTCTGGCAAAGGCGGCGCCGATCCCGGTCGATGCTCCAGTGATGAGGGTGGTGTTCATAACAGAACCGAGCGCGGTAGCGCCGGGTAGATTTTATTCGAGAGCGCCCTTCATGAAGTTGACCCGGCGCTACCGCGCTCGGTTCTGTTTAAATCAAGCAGATCGAGCTCGATTATATCTGCGTTGCTTGCTTGAAGCTTGCTGAGGGTGTCTTTTGCCGGCGCGTTGTCGAGGTTGATGCGCGCCACCGCTGCTGCCGCGCCTTCAAACACGATGTTTTCCATCTCCTGAACGTTGATCTGCTCGGCTTTGATCGCATCGAGCACACCGGCAAGCACGCCGGGTCGATCCCGATGACGAACCACGAGCCGGTGCGTGGCGGGCGTTTGCCGCGCGAGATTCACAACGTTCGGCACCTTCCCGGTTTCTTTGAACTCTTTCACGATGCGAACAGTCTCGGCCGCGATCGCTTCCTGCGCCTGGTCCGTCGACGCGCCGATGTGATGCGTGCCGCAGAGTCCTTCTTCCTTCACGATCTCATCGTGAATCTCGCCGGCCGCGCTCGTCGGTTCAGCCGCATAAACATCCAAACCCGCGCGTATGCCGCGGTTGCGCATCGCAGCGACGAGCGCCTGCTGATCGACGACTTCGCCGCGCGCGGTGTTGATGAAATACGCACCCTCGCGCATCGCGTTGAAAAAGTCTGTACTGAGAAAATGTTTCGTCTCCGGAGTCAAAGCGACGTGAACGCTCACGATGTCAGACGCGCTCGCCACCTCGTGCGGCGATTCTTTCAACTCAACACCCAATTCCGCCGCACGCTCCGGAGTCAAACTCCGGCTCCACGCAACCACAGGCATTCCAAACGCGCGGGCGCGCGGAATCATCTCCTGTCCGATCTTGCCGACGCCGACCAGCCCCAGTGTGCGGCCAAACAGTCCGCGTGCTTTCGAAAACTCTTTCTTGTTCCACTCGCCGCGTCTTAACGTCACGACGTTGTCGGCAATGCGTCGATCGACCGCGAGGAGCAGCGCAAACGCGAGCTCGGCCACGGCGATCGAGTTTTTACCGGGGCAATTCGAAACGTAGATGCCGCGTTTCGAAGCAGCGGCAACATCGATCGTGTTGTAGCCGGCACCCGCGCGCACAACCAGCTTCACTGGCCCAGCATCGAGCATCGGTTCGGTGACTTTCGTGCCTCGCACGACGAGAACGTCCGGCGCTTCTTTGCGAATTGCTTCGACGAGCGCGTCGTCCTTCAAATCCGGTTGATAAGAGGTCTCGCAACCGAGCGACTGCAAGCCGTCCCGGCCTGATTGTTCGAATTTGTCTGCAATGAGCACTCGCATAATTAAATCGTGTGTATCAGCAATCCGTCTCTTAGCTTCGGCTCGAACCACGTCGACTTCGGCGGCATGATTTCGTTCGCGTCAGAGACCATTAACAACTCTTCGACCGTCGTGGGAAACATTGAAAACGCAACGGCAGCTTTGCCTTCGTTCACGAGACGTTCGAGCTCTTTCGTGCCGCGCAGGCCGCCGATGAAGTCTACTCGTTTGTCGGTGCGAATATCTTTGATACCGAGAATCGGATCGAGCAAGCGGTCCTGAAGAATACTCACATCGAGCATCGCGACCGTGCCGGTTGGCAGCGTGGCTGCAGGCGATTGCTGCAAACCATACCACTTGCCAACGAGATACATGCTCCAGTTGCCGCGCTTCGATGGCTCAGGGCTCGCGTTCTCGCTGATCGTGAATTGTTCCTGTATCGCGCTTAGAAACTCTTCAGGGGAAAGACCGTTGAGATCGTGAACAGTGCGGTTGTATGCAAGTATCTGCATTTGCGAATCGGGGAAGATCACGGTGAGGAAATAGTTGTAATCCTCATTACCGGTGTGCGCGAAGCTTTTTTCTTTCAACTCGGCGCGCGCGCGACTCGCACTCGCCGCACGATGATGACCGTCAGCGATGTAAAGCAGCGGCACTGACTCGAAACTCTTCACGAGCGATTCGGTTTCAGTCAAACGCCAGATCGTGTGACGAACGCCGTCCGGTGCTGTTAGATCAAACAACGGCGCGGCGCTGATGGCGGCTGAGACTTGTTCATCGATTTCAGGCCGCGCTCTGTAGGTTAGAAAGACCGGACCTGTCTGCGCCTGCAACATGAGCATGTGGCGCGTGCGATCGTCTTCTTTGTCGCGGCGCGTTCGTTCGTGTTTGCGAATCGTGCCGTCGTCGTATTCGTCAATCGAGGCGCAGGCTACAACGCCGATCTGCTCGTGGCTGCCCATGATCAGTCGATAAAGATAGAGGCTCGGCTCGCTTTCTTTTTCGAGCGGCGCTGTCGCGATTAGTTTTTCAAAATTGTCGACTGCTTTTCGATAGACGATGTCGCTGTGGATGTCCGTGTCCGGCGGCAAGTCGATTTCAGGCCGCGAGACGTGCAGGAAACTAAGCGAGTTTCCTTCCGCGAGAGCGCGCGCTTCGTCGGTGTTGACTACGTCGTACGGCACACTTGCCACTTCCTGGGCGCGTTCAGGTTGCGGACGCAAAGCACGAAAGGGACGAATGATCGCCACGGATCCTCCTGGTGATATGAGTTAGGCTGATGTGGTCTAAGACTAGCCGTTTAGGTGCGAAAACTCAAACTACGCTAGAATCAAGCGGCCGCACGGATGAGCAAAATCGCGAAAACATCTCGACTCTTGTCACGTGGCGCGCGCAAGATCGTGACGCGGCCGGGGGAGGCGTGGTTGCTGTTGCGGATGGCGTGGTGGGTCGCTGTGCTTTCGGCGATGGCGCGCTTTTATTCGTTGCCGCGCGCGCTCGAGATCGTGGCTGGAAATCAGAAGCGTTCAAACGGAGCATTGAATCGTGAAGATCTGGCACGCGCGATCGATCTACTTCTGTCCGCTGACGTTTTGATATTCAAGCCCATCTGTTGGAAGCGCGCCGCAGTTTTACATCGCTATCTATCACGCAACGGGACGCCGACGAAGATCATTTTCGGCGTGAGGAACGAAAGTGGCGGCAAGGTCGACGGCCACGCCTGGCTCGAAGCCGACGGCCAGCCAATTCTCGAAAAAGACCCTCCGAACTACGTTGTCACTTACAGCTTCCCATAACGCCGAAGGCGTTCGCTAATTTGAGCCCAAGGTTGGAGCGCCAGCGACAACCTTGGGTATCGAACCAAATAAAAATTTAACCCTGAAAGGGTTAGCCAGTTAGCGAACCCTTTCAGGGTTATCAAAAATTTGTTTCGTGGTTCCCAGGGTTCTCGCAAGCTCGAACCCTGGGCTGAAATTAGCGAACGCCTTCGGCGTTGGATGATTTACCAATCGCCTTGGGCGTTAGCACAACTAAGGCAGAGCTTCGACGTTGATGAAGAACTTAAAGCTTCCTGTTTGCTGAATGCCAAGCAGGAATCGCACATCAATACTCGCGCCATTCGCTATCGGCGTCGCCAAAGTTACCGTTCCAGCCGACATCGACGAATTAAATCCGCCGCCGTTCGGCTGTGATGGTGGCTGCTCGAGCGTCGTGCCGTTAACAGTCACGTTGCTGGTACCGCTGCCGCACGGTGGACGGTCAACTGTAACCACAACTGCCGTGGAAGTTCGCGGCCGTAAGTCAGCGATGCCGCTTGGCGCCGGGAACGTCGTCAGATCAACCACACGGAAACGCAAGCGCGTCACGTTTCCACCAGTGTTGTTAACAACACTCCGGCGGATGTCCAACGTACCAAAGGTGGAGTTGTTGGGTGGATCCGACGTGAAGTCGCGAACGCGATTCGGCGGTGACGCCGCAGCGACACAAACATCGAGGAGGCCCACATTGAACGATGCGTTTCGCTCAATCGGCGAGCTCAGGTTCTCTGGTCCAGGCGCGCCGAGGCGTTGACCTGCACCTGCCGACGTGCCGTTGGTGTCAACGAACACGAAGTCAGCGGCATTGTTATTTGTATCTTTGAGGTTTCCACCCGTCGGACAGGCGCCAAACGTTGTGATCGAACCGCCCTTACCGCAGTTATCGCGGTAGAACGAGTAATCGATCGAGAACGGAACCAACGCCGGATAGCCGGTGCCTTCCTTGTAAAGCGTGTTGGCTTCGGAGGTCGAGCCGACCGCATCGATGCGGTTTGCGAGGGTGAAGTCGACTGCAAGACTGGTATTGAAAATCGCGATACCTGCGTTGTCGGGAATGTCCGTGGTGTAGGTGGCGTCGCCGGTCGCCGTAGTCCCGTTACCGGCGGGATAAGAAGCGAGGCTGTATCCAACGCTGTTTACACAAAGATAATGTCCCCTGTTGGGGATTACCGTACCATTCGGTATAACGCAACGAGCTACGCCATTCGACGCTGCGACGGCATAACCGGTTCCGCCACCGGCGACGGTGTGGTCGGCGCCGCTAACGTTGGCGATTTCGATAAACTCATCGTTCGCGCCGTTGGGACCACGAACGCGAAATTCGGAAATGACGAGTTGACCTGCCGTAGCTACGCTAACTGGCGGTTCGTCAGTGGGCAAAATATGAATAGAGGGAGTTTTCTCGGCTGCGATGGCTCGTCTCGGGCTGACGATCGGATCGGCAGGCACCACTGTGATGCTGGAAGTTGCGCCCGGCAGTTGCGGCGCGTAAGTACCCAAAACGACGAAGCTATTGTTAGCGGCTTTTTTCTTTTTGTTTTTCTTTGACTTAGTTTGAGACTTTGTGGTCTTGCTAGTCTCAGAACTCGCGGCCGGGTCTTGGCTTTGGGTTGTCATGCCGCCGGCGAAGGCGACTTGCGCAACACCAAGAACCAAAACCAGGCCAGCGAAGACCACGGATCCCCGAAATGACTTAGACATGCCTGTATTCTCCTTTAAAGGTGGGCCCACGATGTTCAGTGTGGCGTGGGCCACCCTACCATGCTTTTTTGAGACCAGTCAACGAAATTAAACATTGTAAATATATGAACTACCGTCATTTGCGGCGGTCCCAGTTAACGAAAACTACGTACATCAATAGTTGGTGAGGAAAGCCGATGTTCATCAACGGGACGGTGGCGACGTGAAAAACAAAGCCGATTCCCAGAATCAACCAGCGCAGCCGGCGAAACACTACTGCGAGCGGAAATAGCAGTTCCCAGAGGAGTATGAATCCCACCGCATATGGCAGGTATTCCCGTACCTGCGGCAACCAGAACGCGCCACGGAAAGCGGTGTCGTGCAGGTTATCGAGCGAATGAAAGATCGCGAGGGCGGGCAGGTTGTCCGGGCTTAAATATTTCCACCCGGCGACGCGAAGCTTGATCAGCGCCGAGCTGAAATAGGCCCACGCCAGCAGTAACTGCATCAACAGGATCGGATACGCATAGGCGAAAGCGGGCCGGTGTGGTTTGTTTTTACGGAGCCGGTTGTCGATGGAAAACGCGTCGCCGCACGGTGTGAAAGCCAGCACCACGAGGAAGTAGATAGCGACCATCTCGTCGTGGTTGAAGTGGCCGAAGCTGCGCAGCAGACCCTGGTAGAACAACACCAGCAACAGCGAAGTTTTTGTAGAGACGACAGTGAGAAATCCGGCGGTGCTTAACAACAGCGACAACAGCATCACGGTTTTCAACGTCAGCATTCCGCCGTGTGTTTGTAGCGCGTCGAAGAAACTCCACGGCAAAAACTTCATCACGCCGGTGGGCCGAAGGATGGTGGGCGGCAGCGAACCGAGCGCCGAGTAGGAAGTGACGACAGTGTCAAAGAGAAATATGCCGTGCACGAAGAAACGCACGACACCAAGCGCCAAAGGACTCGCGGGAACGATGCGGTTTACAATTCCTTGCGCCACGATTCTACGAATTTGTCGTAATCAGCATAGCGACCGCTCTCCCAGCGATACATGTCGAGTCGTATTGCCTTGAGTCGCTTTGGCGATGACGCGGGCTCGCGCTTGTTGTAGATGTCGCCCCACGCTTGAAGCAGATCCGGAATGCGCGCGCCAGGTGGGAGATGCTCGACGCCGCCGAACTGGCGCAGCATCTCCTCATTCTGCGGGTGAATCGATTGCAGCTTGAACGCCTGGTTGTCGATGGTGGCGTTGACCATGGTCCAATTGCGGCTGTAAAGCGCGTTGGTTAGCTGGATCGCGGCAACGTCAATCGTCTCGCCGGAAACTGTTTCGCCGCGCAGTATGCAGTAGCTGCGACCACGATCGAGATCACCGCCGGCCATCATCACGTTCCAAGCCGTGACGGGATAAACATTGCGCACCGCAAGGAACGCCCAGAACAGTGGCAGGAAAAGGGCGACGGTGAGAATGGCGTACTTGATCCGCAGGCGCTTCTCGTCAGCTTGCGCCCAGGAGTTTGTAAGTTTGGAAATTATCGACAATGCGCTGCACGCTCGAGGTAGCCTGGTCCGCCGCGACTTCGTAAGCGGAAGTGATGTCGGCGACGATCTCGCCCATCGACTTGCCCTTTTCGAGTCCCTTCCAGACCACCATCGCCGTCTCGTTTAGTTGATAATATTTTTTCGTGTTGAGATCTACGAGTATTCCCTCGCCGCCGTCGAAGTCTGTAGCGACAACGTGTTTGCCTGGCATTAGTTCGTTCATATAATTCGCTTTTGTTCTAAAAGTCGATACGGTTCCCCTGCCCAGCGCTCGCTCATTTCGCGTGCCGTGTCGGAAGCGAGTCTTTGTTTTGCGTCTACGTCGGAGACAAACGCGCGCATGCCGGAAACTTCTTTTGAGTACACTCCACTCGTGCGCGCGATCGTCTCGAGCTCCTCACTCGAGACACTGACGTTGAAAAAGTTCAATACCTGGGCGATTACGGGTACAGACAATTGATTGTAATTAAGCAACATGCTGTTCGCGTTCGCAAGCTTGTACGCGGTTGAGTAGAGGCTGCCAATAGTTCGCGCGCACAATTCTTCGAGACTCATCTCGCTGGTGTCGCTTCCTATGATCGACGACAGCACGCGGCGGTCGTTGTCGATGAGCCACGGTGGTACGTCTTTCGTGTTCGAGACGATCGTCTCGACGGGATCGCGGTAAAGGAAAAGCCACGGCACGTTGGGCCAGATGCGGCTGATGCGTTCGAGCTGGGCGAAGCTGCAACACGCGAATTTGATGAAGAGATTTTGTTCTTTGCCGGTGCGGCGTTGGGCGAGTGCGTGGACCACGCCGCGTAGGAAAACTGAATAGAGCGATTCTTTGACGGGGTTGTCAGCGTCGGTGATGAAGCGAGCGATCAGTTTATCGATCGCGTTTGCTTCAGAGAGGACGATTGAGTTCGAAACAGCGCGACACGCGTTGGCAACGAGCGTCGAGCCACAGCGTGATGAATGAAAGATAAACCCGGTCGGTGCGACGCTTTCTAACTGCTTTTCAATCTGCAACAGAACATCAAACTCGGTAAACCGCTCGGCTCGACCCTCTCTTCTTCCACGCTCGACTGTTTGTTGGAAGAACGGCTCCGTCAGCCCCACGCCCGACATCTCCATCCACACCAACCCCGGCCGCCCTTCAACAACAACAGCATCCACCGGTAACCAGCCTTTTAAGTTTGAGATCATTATTTTAGCCGCGTAAATCCGCGGCTAAAGAGTACGTTGATGCCAGGGAATCTTGCCGAAACTCTGCAGACAGAACATGCATGGTGATCCGATGTAAATGTCGGGCGCGCGTAACTTCGCGAGTGCGTCCTTTCTGCGCTGCAATTGTGCTGCGGCCAGCGATTTGAACTTCTCATACGCTGAAGCGAACGACTCGACATTCAGATCCGCAACCACATCCTGCTCCTCAACCGCGCCACGAAAACCAGACAGATTGCAGCACAGCGACAAGCGCCCACGATAATCGATGTTCATGCTCACACCCGCGAGTGGCGCGCACGGAGGACGCGTATCGTCGACGTTGTAATAACCAACATCGATCCCTATTCTTATCTTGAAGATGCGCGCGAGAATCGCGATCTCCTGTTCCGCGGCGTGCTGCTCTTCAAGACTCAACGCCGAATCGTCTGCCACAGCATTCGACGTCGGCATCACATGTACGAAACTCAACGAAGCCGCGCCCATTCGCGCCCCAAAAATCGCGATCTGCTCAAGCTGGTCCACCAGATCGCGTCGCAACACGATCTTGATCGCGAAAGGCAGCTTCGACATGTAGCAACGAGTAAACGCCCGCACCAAACGATCGAACGATCCACTTCCACGCCAGCGATCGTGCTCTTCACGAGTGACGCCGTCGAGACTAAAAGCCACATGCGACACAGCAGCGCGGTTTGCCTGGAGCATGGGCCAGACACGCTCGAAGTGCCAGCCATTGGTGACAAAACTGGCAGTCAAACCGGCGTTGCCGATGACGCGCAATGCTTCTGCAAACTGAGGGTGAAGCGTGGGCTCGCCTCCGGTAAAGCTGATCCGCGTCACGCTAGCAGCGGCCCGTGCTTCATCGATCACACGTTCAAGCAGCGTGAGAGGGAAGAATTCGGCGTGTGAGCTGTAAAGATTCTCGTCGGAGCGAAAGCAGTAGCTACAGTGCAGATTGCAGATGTTGGCGAGTTCCACGCTCAAGCGTCGTGGGCCATAATCGTCAAACGTGGTCTCGGAAAAATTAGCCACAAAAAGGCACAAAAGCACAAAAGTTAAGAAGGGTTGAGCGTTGCACTGAAAATCGAAGCAGCAGAGCCGGGTTCCAATAGATTACTACCAGCCGACAGATCAAAACCACGCGCCTGCCGCGCGAGCGTTGAAAGTAGCTGTAGATTAGCGCCGGCGACGGACTTGTCGTAAGTGGCCCACGGGCTCGCCGTGATCAAGCGCGTCATCGTCTCGGCCTGGGTTAAAGGCTCCAGCTCGGATCGGAATTTGCCGTTCAGTCGAATAAAAAGCAAACAACCCGGAGACGCATGGTCCATTCGTTTCGAATCAGGTTCGAAACAGTGCCTGATCTGCGCCTCGCCTCTGATCGCAAAGAAACTGCGAAACCCTCGCGCCTCGACTGCGCCATCCCTAAAACTCAACAACAACTCATCATCAGACAAGTAAGACCAGCCACCCTGTGCCAATTGCAACGCGAGGGTAGACTTGCCACTGCCAGATGGCCCAATGATCAGCACGCCATCACCGCTCTCAGGCTCAATCATACCCGCGCTGTGCAGATCAAATAATCCGTAACGTCTCAGCGCCGCACAAACTGCAAACGATGCGGCCCTCCCAAACAACGGATCACCCAACCGAGGCAGCTCGGTAAACGAAACTTTAACTGAAACTACCCTGCCGTTCTCGAGATGGACCACTGGCCCACCGAGCTCGAGATAGAGCCCGGACGCGCCGGTGTAACACTTTCCGCCTTCAGCGATTTCGAACGTGTCCAGATTGCGCGGGATTCTCTGCGGCAAAGCTTCGCAAGAGAAACTAATCTGAATGTCGGGTGATCTGTCGGGAAAAGAGACTGGAGTAAGTTGCCATCCTGCAAAGAGGTCTACGATCAGACTGCGTAGTTCGAGGTTAAGACTCTCGATAAATAACAACCGACCGGCGACCGAGTAAAAAGCCTGGGACGCCGGCCGGTCAAAGACCTGAATAGCTTCCATGCAAGCCGGAACTTCTAGTTGGTTACGCCGCTGGTCGACGCTTGAAAGAACGTGGTTGCCTCAAGAACATCAACCGGAACAGAGATTGTTGGTTCAACAAACGCCTTCTTAATCTCGCTGCCCTCGCTTACACCACCCCCATTGTGTAAAAGGGCGATTTCTTCGTTGATGATATCGTTTTGCTTAGCCAAGTGTAGCTGCCTCCTCGGGTAATTTGCTAACTATATGTTCTCGATCGGGCGATGGCAACATAAAAGTTGGACCAACATTCCGATCGCCGATCTTAAACTTCAATTCTCACTGAGTCGGTTTTGGCGTCTCAGTCAGAACAATTCGCAATGCACGTCGTTCGGCGCGTGTAAGATCGGCACGTAGATATAGCCGAATATGGGGGGACAGTTGCCGGACCACATCCTCTACAGGGAGTTTTGAGATTTCAGCATCAACTACCGCCGCATTCTGTTCCTGAATGTCGACCGGTATGCCAAGCTCTTCACCAATCTTCAGCAGCACTAAAGCCAGCGGCTGCTTCTTTGCCTTAACAGTCAATAAATTATCTTTGAACTCGACGCGCAGCGGTTGCTCTTCGAGTTTCTTCTTCGCTTCGTCAGTCTCCGGCTCGACTCCGTCTTCGGTGTTGCCTTCAATCAGCATCGACTGCGTCGATCCGTTTACGACCGCAGTCAACGGCGGCTCGCTCTGGTTCGCGTCGAAGAAATAAATGCCGAGTGCTTTCGGCGGGGCGCCGGAGCCGGTCTCGATCTCGTAATCGACGTAAACAGTCGGCGACATCAACTGTAAAGCCGGTTCGAGCGTCAGCTCGCTGAACTCGATCGTCACGAGCTCATTCTGTCGTTCTGGTCCAAGGAAGACCGGAACTTTCAGTTGCTTTGAAAGCTCTTGGGCCACTTCTGACATCTTCGCCTTTTCGGCTTTCAAAGAGATGTTCAGGATCGGGTTCTTCCTGGTTTTTAAGACGTACGGCAGCTTCGGTTTCGAATCTTTTTGGGTCTGCTTTGTATCAGTTTCAGGAGTGGCGGGCTTTTGGGCCAGTGAGGTCGTGACGAGCGCGAGACAGACCAAAGCGCTCAAAGTTATACCCGTCGCATAGTGACAGAAACCTGTGCGTTTCAATTTCTTTGTAACCTTTTTTAGCGTAGTTGAGCGGTTTTGCTCAGGCGACTGACCACGCCTCCCGTGGCTGCAAACCTAACACGTGCAAAAAAATACGTCAAATTTTCGTGCGAAACAGACGAAAGGGACGCGTGACGTAATACGCGAAACTCAACCTCGGCGGAAGCGAGCGCGACTCGAGATCGCTGTCCGTCGGACGCAACATGTAAAGAAGATAACGAGCACGCGCGCTGAGCGTTTTTCGCACGCCGATGTTGTATTTGAAGATCTCGCGCGACGTGGCGGGGACGTGTGTTGGACCGTTGAAGAGGCGTTCGATGATGTTGTCAGCCAGCGACATCAGGCGTTGATCTGCATCACAGTGCTGCTTCACTTCAGCAGGCACGGGCGCGTCGAGGAGTCGCTGTGCGAGATGTACGCCGAGAAGAAACATGCGCTCCGTGTCGGAGATTGCAGCGCGTTCGAGGAGTGCGGTCCAGTTGAGTGGTTGTCTCTTGATCAGTTCTGCAACGTCACAAATCCAGGCGAGGCGTTCCCACAGGTGACGCGAGCCGTGCACGCACAACGAGAAAAGCAGATCTTCAGCCGAAAAAGTTTTGACTTCCGTGCCGTTGAGATCGAGCGTGATGAGGTCCTGCCAGAGACGTTCGCCGTTCACGGTCGAAGCGAAGAGATGTGGGGCGACTTCCCAGTGCAGCTCGATAATCAGCCTGTGGTTGTCGCGTGAAAACTGCATGTTGTGCTGTGTGCGTAGCAACAATTTCTGCTGGTCAAGTGAAAGCGACCGGGAGGGTGTGTAGCCTGACTTTAGCAGGATGTCGCGCGCTTTGAGCACGTCTGATTTCTTGACGATGACGTCGAGATCGACGAAACGACGCAAGGCGATGTCGCCGTACGCGAAGAGAGCGAGGACTGGACCTTTGTACGGGATCGCCTCGATACCTTCGTCACGGAATAAGTTAATGAGTTGGCAAAGCTCGGCGGTGAGTAACGTGTTGCGGGCTGAGTTTTCGAAGTAGTGTTTCTTGAGTTTATTTAGAAAGTGCTGCGGGACGAGATCTGATGCATGTTGCTGAAGCTGAAGATAGACCAGGGGAACGATCGAATGCCGGCGAGCGAGCTGAAACAGGTAGTCCCAATCAATGTCACCCGCGGCAACTTCGCGCAGCAGCGGCGCCGCACTCGTCCGCGCACAGCAAAGGAGCAACGCTACGTTCCTGTCTTCAGCGTGCATCAAATTTCTTTGTAGCTACTCATTCACTTTGAGGACGGCCAGAAACGCTTCCTGCGGGATTTCGACGCGGCCCACTTTCTTCATCCGCTTCTTGCCTTCTTTTTGCTTTTCGAGCAGCTTGCGTTTGCGCGTGATGTCGCCGCCGTAACACTTCGCGATCACGTTCTTGCCGAGCGCCTTCACCGTCTCACGCGCGATCACTTTGTTCCCAATCGCGGCCTGAATCGGTACCTCGAAGAGTTGTCGCGGAATCAATTGCTTCATCTTCTCCGCGAGCGCACGCCCCTTCGGCGCCGCCGTGCTGCGATGCAGAATCAAAGACAACGCGTCAACCGGCTCGCCCGCCACGAGCACGTCGAGCTTGACGAGATCACTTTCCCAGTAACCCGCGAGGTTGTAATCGAGCGACGCATAACCACGCGACACCGATTTCAATCGATCGTAAAAATCCAAAACGATCTCATTCAGCGGCAGCTCATACGTAAGCATCACGCGATTCGACGTGATGTACTCAAAACCTTTTTGCAGTCCACGCTTCTCTTCGAGCAACGGAAGAATGCCGCCGAGATGTTCATCAGGCGTGAGAATGACCGCACGAATCACCGGCTCTTCGATCTTCGCGATGCGACCCGGATCCGGCATCTTCGCCGGCGAATCAATCTCCAGAACCTGGCCGTCAGTCGTCGTGACCACGTAACGCACGCCGGGCGCAGTCGTGATCAGGTCGAGATTAAACTCACGCTCCAATCGCTCCTGCACGATCTCCATGTGCAGCAAACCGAGAAAGCCACAACGAAACCCGAAACCGAGCGCCGCCGACGACTCCGGCTCATAAAAGAACGACGCATCATTGAGCCGCAACTTGTCGAGCGCATCGCGCAACTCTTCATACTGGGCCGTGTCCACCGGATACAACCCGGCAAACACCATCGGCTTGATCTCCTGGTAACCGGGAAACGGCTCCTTCGTGGGCCGCGCAGCTTCTGTGACTGTGTCGCCGATCTGCACATCAGCGACAGCCTTGATCGACGCGGTCAGGAAACCGACTTCGCCGACGCTCAAATGATCGATCGGCGTTGGCGTTGGTCGATTAACGCCAAGCGTTTCCACCTGGTAGTCGCGATTCGCATTGAAGAAGCGGATCTTCATGCCGGGACGAATCGTGCCGTCGATAACGCGAAACAGCACGATCACGCCGCGATACGAGTCGTACCACGAATCGAAGATCAACGCTTTGAGCGGCGCGTTCGGATCGCCTTTCGGTGGCGGAATGTCGCGCACTATCGCTTCGAGCACATCAGCGACGCCTTCGCCAGTCTTGGCGCTCGTGAGGATCGCGTTGTGCGTCTCGAGACCGATGAAGTGTTCGATCTGTTCGATTGCTTTTTCAGGCTCAGCGCCCGGCAAGTCGATCTTATTGATCACCGGAATCAGCTCGAGGTTGTTTTCGATCGCGAGGTAAGTATTCGCGAGTGTCTGTGCCTCGACGCCCTGCGAAGCATCGACAATCAACAACGCACCTTCACACGCCGAAAGCGATCGCGAGACTTCATATGAGAAGTCGACGTGACCCGGCGTGTCGATCAGATTGAGCACATAACGCTCGCCATTGCGTGCTTTGTAATCGAGCCTGACTGCGTGCGCTTTGATCGTGATGCCACGCTCGCGCTCGAGGTCCATGTTGTCGAGCACCTGGTCTTCCATCTCACGTTCAGACAGAGCTCCGGTGAGCTCGAGCAGGCGGTCGGCGAGCGTCGACTTACCGTGATCGATATGAGCGATGATCGAAAAATTGCGAATTCGCGAAGGATCCATCTTGATACAACTTAGTCCATGTGCTCGTTAATGTAAGCACGCGCTTTTTCCGGCGTATTGATCGTTTTGGTGAAATCGGTGTTGCGTATGGCCCAGCTAACCTGCTCAACCACGAACGCCTGGTAATTATCGCCCGGCGTGAAATCGTCGTCCATTATGCCGATCTTGACTGACACGCGCCGCAGCAGCTCCTGGTCACCAACCATGAGAGCGGCTTGATACAACTTGTGTTTGTCGTCGTCAGACATTGAAGACGCTGAACTTGATGACGAGTTGGAGTTGGACGCGTTGTCGTTATCGTTCCTGTTCGTTGTTAGATCTGAATTCTCATTAGAATTGGAATTACGATTCGTGCTGACGTTGAAATTGTAATTGCGCTCGTATCGGTTGCGTGCCGGGCGACTCACGAGGTAATAGATCAGGCCGCCGGCGATCGCGACTACGATCAAGCCCAAACAACCTGCGCCACCACAACCGAGAGCAATCTTCTGATTTCGATTCATTGTTTTGCCTCAAGAGAGAGAGATTAGCCACAAAAAGGCACAAAAGCACAGAAATAAATCAGACTACTTAATCATCTTCATCGCAAAGTTTTCATCCATGAGACGCAGCGCGCCAGGTGATCGTGCATGGTTCGAGCGTCGTCGTGGTGGATGTCGCCGTGTCCCGGCAGCACCCACTCAAATTCGTAATTCAAAAGTTTTTCCATCGAGCGCGTTTGCTCGGGCCACGAGTACCACGCCACGCTGCGAAACGCCGTCAGCGTTTGGCGCGCCGGTGACCAGGCGAGGTGATCGCCCGTGAAAAGAAACTTGTTGCGGTAGAGAAAGACGACATGACCGCGCGTGTGTCCCGGTGTGGGAATCACCAGCAGATCGTCGTCGATCTGCACCAGATCTTCGCCGCGAATCACCTGCTCGACACCGAGACGACTCGCGCCGTCGTCAGCATGCATCAGTCTTGCGCAGCCAAATCGATCGCGAAACAACTTATGTGCGGCGACGTCGTCTTTGTGCGTGAGCAACATTCGACTAACGCCGCCCATCCTGTCGATCTGCTTCACGAGCTGGCTCGCAAATCGCGGCGAGTCGATCAGGATGTTGCCGCCTTCACTGGCGGGACGAGTAATCAAATAACTCCACGCGCCGAAGCTGTCTTCCGATGTGAAGCCGCAGAAGTAAACGTTGTCTTCGAGCAGCATCGGAAACGCGTCGATGCCGAGGTGCGCGTTGTGTCGTTCGATCGCGCCGATCGAGCCGGTCGGACACGAGACCAGCGCCATCATCGCGAGCTGCGTTTCATCGTCTGTTTGCGGCTGGTGGTAGACGCTGCACTGGTCGCCGTGATCGCGAAAGATTGTGGGCGCGAGCTGACTACACGTATCGCAATCGATGCAAGTGGAGTCGACGAAGAAATCCCCGGGCACATTCTCCGGTAAACGTTGTTGCAGGCTGGCCACGAAGACATAGTAGCCACAAAAAGGCACAAAAGTCACAAAAGCTGAATTCAGGTCTTATCTTTTGTGCTTTTTGTGCCTTTTTGTGTACTAAAGATCGTATTCGTTGATTAGCCGGTGCAGGTATGAGCGACTGATCCCGAGCTTCTTTGCGGCGGCGACTTTGTTTCCTTCAGACTGCAACGCGCTCTTGATCATGCGGCGCTTGAGGGCCTCGACGGCGCCTTCCAGCGTGCTCTCGTCGCCGGGCGTCGTTCCCGGCAACACGCGCAGCATTTTCTCCGGCACAAACTCCAATCCGAGCGTCGAGCTGCTGCTCAGCACCACCAGACGCTCGATCAAATTCTCGAGCTCACGCACGTTCCCCGGCCAGTTGTACTCGAGCAACACTTCCACCAGCCCCGGATCAAGCTCCGGTGTCGACTGTCCATACTTCTGCGCCGACTTCGCCGCAAAGTGCGCCGCCAGAATCGGAATATCATCAGGACGCTCACGCAGCGGCGGCAACACGAGCGGCACCACATTCAACCGGAAAAACAGATCCTGCCTGAACCGGTTTGCCGCCACTTCCTTCTCGAGATCTCGATTCGTCGCCGCGATCAAACGGATGTCGACCATCAAAGTCTTCGTCCCGCCGACGCGTTCAAACTGGCGCTCCTGCAACACACGCAACAGCTTCACCTGCACCGCCGCACTCAGATCACCGATCTCGTCAAGAAAAAGCGTCCCACCATCAGCGAGTTCAAACCGGCCTTTATGACTTTGCGTCGCTGACGTAAACGCGCCCTTCTCGTGTCCAAACAGCTCCGACTCGATCAATGCTTCAGGCAGCGCCGCACAACTCACCGCTACGAATGGTCCAGCGCCACGCGGACTCTCCTGGTGAATCGCGCGCGCCAGCATCTCTTTGCCCGTGCCATTCTCGCCACTCAACAACACGGTCGCACTCGTGGCCGCAACTGACCGCGCCTGCTTCAACACGCGCTCGAGCGCCTGGCTCGTTCCCGTCAAATGCGCGAATCCGGGCGGGCGCGAAAGTTCCTCGCGCAGCCGTCGATTCTCGATCTCGAGTTGCCGCATGCGCGCGGCCTGGTTGACGATGTGCAATAACTCCGCTGGATCGAGTGGCTTCTCAAAGAACCCGTACGCCCCACGCCGCACAGCTTCAAGCGCCGCGCGTTTCGAATCGCTGCCGGTAATCACCACCACTTGCAGAGGCGGATCCTGCGCCCGCGCGACGTCGATCAACGCGAGTCCCTCGGCGATGTCGTCAACGTGTGGAGGCAGATGCAGATCGCTTACGACCACGTCGATCTCTTCGTCGTTGATTAGCGTGCAGGCGGCGTCACGAGACGAGGCTTGCAACACCTGATAATCCGACGTCAGCGCCCAGAAAAGACCACTGCGCACTGCGTCGTCGTCATCGACAACCAATACGGTGCCTTTAGGCTGGGGTTGGTGGGTGGCCATCTTCCTAATAAATCGCTTTCCGCAGAACCGATTTGGTGCACACGTATGCCTGACCGTTATTTCATGGGCGGTACTGCAGAGGAACGGGCGTAACGGTATGCCTTGATGGAAGAGCTTTGCCGCAGCCCTTCAATTACGCCGGTCGTGTGGAATCGATGGTAGCACGACGCGAAATGTGGTTCCAGCGCCTTCGACTGAGTCTACTTCGATCGACCCGCCACTCGCTTTGATCACTTCACGGCAAGTGAACAGTCCGAGACCAATGCCGGTCCGCTTTGTCGTGGCGAATGGACGGAAGAGTCGAGTGTCGATGAACTGTCGAGTCATTCCACGTCCGGTGTCGCTGACGGCGAACATCGGCGCGCCGTTCGTTGTCTGGCCCGCTTCGATCGTGAGCGTGCCGCCTTTGTCTGTCATTGCTTCGAGAGCGTTGAGGACCAGGTTCTCGAGCACCTCTTCGACACGCGCCGCATCTGCGAGTGCGTAAAGACTCGGCGGCAGTCTCGTCACGATCGAATGTTTGCTGCGCTGAGGTTCAGCAGTCATTGCTATAACGCGCTGAATGATGGGAACGAGATCGACGTTCGTGGGCCGTTTGTGTTCGCCGCTGAGACTCGTCATCGGGCGCGAGAGCCGGGCCACGAGCGCTTTGAGTTTGTTAGCCGCGCTGGTGAGTCCTTTCAGCGCATCGGCGCGAAACTGAGGATTATCGAAATGACGCTCCATGTTGCCGACAGTCAACGAAAGACCTTCGATCGCATTCTTCAGATCGTGCGTGAGCATCGCTGAGAGACGCATGAACGACTCAAACTGTCGCGTCTCTTCTTCGCGTGCGATTTGCGCGCGCAGCTTGTCTGTCACGACGTTGATGTTGTCAGCGAGACTGCGATAATCGTCGCTCGATTCGAGGAGGATGCGACGGTCCAACTCGCCTTTTGCGATGGCAGACATGTCTTCCGAAACATGTGCGATACCTTTCGATCTGTTTTGCACGTGTTGCTCGAGGAAATATGCGGCGGCCGCGGCGAACAGCAATGCCAAAACTAGTCCGCCGATTCCCCATCGATGCGCGCTCGAAAGCGCTGCGGATCGATCACGCGCCACAGCGACGGCAACGTACAATTGTGGCAGCGGTGAGTAAGCGGCGAGATATGAGCCGGCGGGTGTTTTGAACTCACGAACGCCGCTCTCGTTGTTTGTCATGGCGCTCGCGATCGTGTTGAAGCCGGGTAGCGCCTGGTTGACCTGCAGATCCTTGAGTGAATGGTTCGAGTGATAGACGATCTTTCCCGAGCGGTCCACCGCCATGACCATCAGGTGACTCGACTTGCTTTCCAGGCCACGCGCGGCGCTCGCGAACATCGCGTCGAGGTTGAGCACGCCGATGAGGCCGCCGATCGTGGCGGTGCCTTTCTCGTCGTGAATGGGTGCGGAGTATTCGATTGCCTTGCCCGTGCTGCTGACCTTCTCGCGTGAAACGTTACCCTGCAATTCCCAAACTTGCGGATCGGGCTGGGCGAACTCGGCGCCGTGATAATTCCCGGTCGCGGTCCACCCGCTGTCGGCGGGTCGAAAAAGGAATGGATGGCGGTTGCGGTTGAATATCGTGAGACTCTCAAACTCTTTCAGCAGCGGCAGTGTCTTCAACGTCAAAAACATTTCCGGCGGGTAGATGTCGCCCTGCTCTGAGACGATGTACTGCACGTCTCGTTGCATGCTTAGGCTCAGGAAGTCGCGCTGCCGTTCACTTAACTCTGCGTCAACAGCTACATTGAAGGCATTCAGATCGTTCTGCACGATCGCGCCGGTGATGGAGTCGACAGTGCGCAGTCCGTTCCAGTAATTGAGTCCGGCGAGCAGCAGGAGAGGCACGGCGCAGAGGCCGAAGTAGGTGAGAAAGGGTTTGCGGCGAGTCATTGTTTCAAGCTCGCTTGCGGCCGAATTCGTTCAGCAGCGGCGCGAGCGTCTCAATAATCTGATCGTGAGAAATACCGTTGCTGGCTACGAGCCCGTTGCGATTTTGAACGTCAGGAACGTTGTAGTTCAAAGGATAACCGAAAAGATCGGTTATGCGCCCGCCCGCTTCGGTCAGGATCACTTCAGGCGCGCACGTGTCCCACTGCTTCGTGCGCGGCGACAAGTGGATGTAAACGTCGCACTGCTGTTCGATCAGCAGGCCGATCTTGATGCCAACCGAGCCGCGTTGCACTTCGTCCTGGAAGCCGAGTCGCGTGACGACTTTGTTCATGCGCGGGCTGCGGTGTGAGCGGCTCGCGGCCAGACGCATCTCAGAGAGGGTTTTCTTGTCGGAAACCTTTGCTTGCACTGGATCGAAATTCGGACGCTCGATCCATGTTCCGTTGCCACGTACGGCGCGATAGAGCACGCCCGTCAATGGTTGGTAGACCACGCCGATAGAACACCGGCCGTCTTCGGCGAGACCGATCTGGACCGCGAAATCGCCATTGCCGTCGATGAAGCCGTTCGTGCCGTCGAGTGGATCGACCATCCAGACACGCGATTTTTCGAGACGGCGTTTTGTGTCGACAGATTCTTCCGCGAGGATGCCGTCGTCGGGGAATTCGCGTTTCAGGCCGGTGACGATCAGGTCGTTGGCGATCATGTCAGCCTGCGTGACGGGCTCGGTGTCGTCGTCGTAGTTCTTCTGTTTTATATGAAGCGGACCCTCGTAGTGCTCAAGAATCGCCGCGCCCGCCACCCGCGCCAGCTCACACGCGACACGCAGCTCGTGATCGTAGGGGTTAGTTTCCAGACTGGTCATTATTCTTACGAGAATTACTCACGCAACGGCGCAACGGAAGATTACGCTGCGCCGTTGCGCCGCTGCGTGAGTAATTCTGCTGCCTCACGCACGGCGGCGATGGTTTCGTCGATGTCGGACTTTGTCGTTCGAAAGTTCGTGATGCACGCGCGTAGTGCGAATTTTCCATTCACTGTCGCATTCGACAGATACGCGCGGCCGCCCTTTTGGACCATCGCCATGATGCGTTCATTCAGACGGTCCAATTCCGCATCACTCATCCCACGCTCAGGCACATAACGGAAACAACAGATACTCAATTCCACCGGCGCCAGCAGCTCGAAATCATCCGCGCTCGACACCACCCCGCCAAGGTACGCCGCGAGCGCCATATCCTCGCTGATCGCCCCGGCAATGCGACTACTACCGTAATACTGCAACGTCATCCAAACCTTCAGCGCCCGGAAACGCCGCGACAACTCAACGCTATAATCCCAAAACGCAAAAGCCTCCTCGTCAGCATATCCATGCGTCTTGATGTAGTCGGCGTCTTCAGCGCTGAACGGCCGGCGCGCCGCATCAGCGTCATGGAACAGCAGACAACCGGCATCGACCGGAACGTAAAGCCACTTGTGCGGATCGAGTGAAACCGAATCGGCGCGCTTGAGACCAGCGAACAGATGTTTCTTCCCTTCGTCCAACGAACCAGGCGCGCCGTAAGCCCCATCAACGTGAAACCACAGATCGAATTCCGCAGCCACGTCCGCAATTTCCACCAAAGGATCAACCGCGCCTGTATTCGTAGTCCCCGCACTGCCGACGACGCAAAACGGCCGCAAGCCCTCGCGTCGATCAGCCTCGATCTTTTGACGCAGCAGATCGACGCGCATTCGCTGTCGCTCGTCACACGCGATCACGCGCACTTGATCGCGTCCGAAGCCGAGAATGTCGGCCCCCTTCGCGATCGACATGTGAACTTCTTCAGACGCGTAGATCGTCATCGGTGGACCGGAGTTCCAGAGTCCGACGCGCGCAGTATCAACGCCCGACTTCCGACGATGCGCTATCAACAGCGCGATCATATTTGCCATCGAGCCGCCGCTTGTCAGCAGACCTTTCGAATCGCGGTCGTAATCGATAAGCTGCCCAAGCCAGCGCACGACCATGCGTTCGATCTCGGTGCCCGCCGGACCGGAACGCCAGCATGTGATGTTTGCATTCAGCGCCGAAGCGATCAGATCCGCGTAGGCGCCGACGGGCGTCGCTGGCGAAGCAACGTAACCGAAGAAACGCGGGTGTCCGTTGTGACGGCTCAGATCCATAATCGTGCGACACTCGCCGATCAATTGTTCGATCGATCGTCCGCCGGTCGATAGCTCATTCTCGATCGCTGCGAGTGTTTTGCCGACGTGATTCTCAGCCCGCACTGGGCGCTCGGAGATCGTTGTCAGGTACTCGAAAACGAGTTTCGTCGATTCGGATGAAATCTGCTGGAGGTCGTCTTCGCTGACGTCAAGCGAAGACAGCGTTCGTAATGACATTGTGGTCACAAGCTAACATATCCTGTTAACATTCGCTCGCTATGCCAGCTAAACACGGCCTCAAACTTTCCTCGATCGGTATCGGCACGTATCTCGGTAGCGCGGATGACGTCACCGATGCCAGTTACACGCGCGCGATCGTTCGCGCAGCGCAGCTCGGCGTTAACGTTATCGACACCGCCGCCAACTATCGTTTCCAACGAAGCGAGCGCGCCATCGGCGAAGCGCTGAAGATACTCGCGAACGAGCACGGCATCGCGCGCGAAAAGCTCGTCATCTGCACGAAAGGCGGTTACCTGCCGTTCGACACGGTGCCGCCGCGAAATGTGGCCCAGTATATGAACGAGACTTTCGTGCAGCCGGGTATTGCTTCGTTCGACGATTTCGTCGGGGGCAGTCATTGCATGACGCCGTCGTACCTCGAGAGCCAGATCGATCAGTCGTTGCGAAACATGGGCGTCGAGTATGTGGATGTTTATTACATTCACAATCCGGAGTCGCAGTTTCCGTACGTCTCGGAGCAGAAGTTTTACGCGCGTTTGAAGCAGGCGTTTGAGGGACTCGAGGAGAATCGCCGGCAGGGCAAGCTGGCGCATTATGGTGTCGCGACGTGGAATGGATTTCGGACGCCGCCGAACTCGGGCCAGCATCATTCGCTCGTGCGGATGATCGAGCTGGCGCGTGAGGTTGGTGGCGACGAGCACGGGTTTCACTTCATTCAACTGCCGCTCAACATGATGATGCCGGAAGCGCTTGCGATCGGAAACGAGATGATTGACGGTGAAGCGGTGCCGGTTATCGAAGCGGCGCAGCGGTTGGGCGTGACAGTGATTGCGAGTGCGTCGCTGATGCAGGGTCGGATCGACCCGCGGAGTGCGATTGAATTCGTGCGCGGCGTGGGCGGAGTTACGACAGCGCTGATCGGAATGAGTCGCGTTGAGCATGTTGAGGAAAACTTAGCCACGGATTTGCACGGATGAACACCGCGGATCGATACAGATCATTCTCTGAGTTTTGGCCGTTCTACCTGTCGGAGCACAGCCAGCCCGCGACGCGTTGGCTGCATTTGATTGGGACCACCGCGGGCATCGCGTTGTTGATTTATTTGATTGCAATCGGCAAATGGTGGCTGTTCTTTTTGGGTTTCGTGCCTGGCTACGGCTGCGCGTGGCTGGCGCACTTCCTGATCGAGAAGAACAGGCCCGCCACATTCAAATACCCGCTCTGGTCATTCATGGGCGACTACAAAATGATCGCACTCATGCTCACCGGTCGCATGGACGCCGAGGTCAAAAAGCTTGCGCGGTAACATTCCTATCCCCGAGATTCCACACGGCGAAGACCTCTGGCTGATTGTGCTCGTCACCTCCGTGCGCGAGCGCCGCACGCAGCAGGGCCGGCTCTTCTGCGACGCCTCCGCGCGCAACGCCACCGGCACGCTCGCGCTCAAAATCTGGGGCGAGACACTCGAAACTCAGAAAGAGATCAAACCCGGTCTCTGGGGCATCACCGGCAAACTCGAAACATTCCAGGATCGCTCGCAGTTCGTCGTCGCGGAGTATCGTCCGATCACGCTCGATCAATATCGCGAACACCAGAAAGTCGAGCCGCAACTCCCGCGTGCTTACACGATCGACATCGAAACACTCACGCTGCCGGACTTTCGCGAGCGCGTCGGCGCGCAACTCGAGCGCTCGCTGCGACTCGGCAACATGCGCGTCGAGCAACAGCAACGGTATCTCGAAGACATCGCGGCGGAGGAAGAGCGTTGCTACGCGCTCGGTGCGTTGAGCGCCACGTCTGGCCGCGTGCTGTCGATCGCGCTGCATGTAGGTTCGATTGCGGGTCTGGAGTTTCCCGATCTCAACCCGCAGGACAACGAGCACGTGTTTGGTATCGACAAGTACGGTTATGAAGAGGACGAGAAGAAAGCGCTCCAGGATTTTCTCGTGGCTATGAAGGACTTCGATCCCGATTGTGACGAGCTTGTGGGGCATAACATCATCGGTTTCGATCTGCCGTTCATCTTCCAACGCTGCCTCGCGCACTCGATCAAGGCGCGGCCGGTCGTGAATCTGGGTGAGTACAACGTGCGCGGTGTTTTCGACACGATGCATCGCTGGTGGCTCGGCGCGAAACGGCACGTCAGTCTCGACGACGTCGCGTGGGCGCTCGGAATCGAGTCGAGCAAGACCGCGGACGTGGAAGGCAGCAAGGTATTCGATCTCTACCAGGCGGGACGACTCAACCTCATCCGCGAATACAACCTCAACGACGTCCGCGTAACGCGCAAGATCTACGAGCGCATGGTCGCGAGCTTCGGCAGGTAAATTTCTCACGCGGCGGCGCAACGGCGCAGCGAAAGCCGCAAAGACTCCGTTGCGCCGCTGCGCCGCTGCGTGAGAAAAACCCACCTAATTGCGGTCACAGTAGATAATACAAACAAGATGATGGATACAGGCTCGCGTGAGTGATATAGTTAGCGCCCATGGAAATCGTCTTCCCCGTGTCGATGCTGGCGCTTGGCCTCAGTATCGGCGCCTTTTCCGTTTGGGTGGTCACCCGGACAAAACTGAAATACGAATTCGAGCGCGGCCGCACGCACGGTGAAACTGAGCGCGCCGTGCTGCAAACCCGCCTCGAAGAAGAACGCAAAGCAAATCAGGAAAAGCTCACGCTCATCAACACGGCTGAAACCAAGCTCGCCGACGCCTTCAAAGCACTTTCAGCCGACGCACTCCGCAGCAACAACCAATCATTTCTCGATCTCGCGAAACAAAATCTCGAAGCGTTTCAGCAAAACGCGAAAGGCGAGCTCGAGCGACGCCAGAACGCCATCGGCGACTTGATCAAGCCGCTGAAAGAGTCGCTCGAAAAAGTCGACGGCAAGATCGGCGAGCTCGAAAAGAACCGCGTCGGCGCTTACTCGGAGTTGCGCGAACAGGTGAAGCATCTCGCGCAGTCGCACCTGCAGCTACAGTCGGAAACGGGAAACCTCGTCAAAGCGTTGCGCGTGCCGCACGTTCGTGGCCGTTGGGGCGAGATCCAGTTGCGTCGCGTCGTTGAGCTCGCGGGCATGCTGCAATACTGCGACTTCGTCGAACAGGAAACAGTCGCGACGGAAGAGAGTCGCATTCGTCCTGACTTGATCGTGCGTCTGCCCGGCAATCGCACGATTGTCGTCGATTCGAAAGTCCCGTTCGATGCGTTCTACGAGTCGATCTCGACGACTGACGAGGAAGTTCGTACAGCCCGATTGAAAGATCATGCGCGACTTGTCAGAACTCACATCCAGTCGCTGAGTCGCAAGTCTTACTGGGAAACGGTGCAGCCCACGCCGGAGTTTGTACTCTTATTCCTTCCCGGCGAAACGTTTTATAGTGCGGCGCTCGAAAACGATCCGAAGCTGATCGAAGACGGCGTCAGCCAGGGCGTGATCATCGCGACGCCGACGACCTTGATTGCATTGCTGAAAGCGGTGTCGTACGGTTGGCGGCAGGAACAGATGGCCGACAACGCGCAGGAAGTGAGTAACCTGGCGAAGACGCTTTACGATCGACTGCGCGTGTTTACAAATCACTTCGAC
>Ga0134121_10000588_pt1 | contig 40447 bp, 66 predicted proteins | sample KB301_FD_96463 | JGI IMG/M metagenome (GOLD analysis project Ga0134121, IMG submission 96463) | Terrestrial soil microbial communities without Nitrogen fertilizer from Kellogg Biological Station, Michigan, USA - KB3-0-1 | ecosystem: Environmental > Terrestrial > Soil > Unclassified ...
AAAAAGGAAAGAAATGAAGCAAGCAGAAGTAAAAATTAAAGGGTTGAGACCAATTTTATTCCATGCGTTTAAAATTGAGGCTATAACAAATCTAGAGCAAAAGAAATCTGGTAGCGCCGGAAATAACCCAGAAGAATGGAAGTCTACCGTTTTAGAAAAAGGCGGTCAACTGTATGTCCCAGCCTCTTATTGGAGTGGTTGTCTTAAAGAGGCATCGAGATACACAAAAGCAGGCCGAGGATCTATCCAGAAGTCGTTTATCTCCTCATCTTTGGTTCTTACTGAAATTTCATTAATTGATAGATGGCTTCCTGAAGGTTGGGAGAAAATGGCATTTAATGAAATGCCAAGCGATAGTTCACAAGATGTATATTTAGATATCCGAGCTGTAATGAACCCCAATTCCAAAGGGAAAAATATCCGTTACAGAGTAGCTTGCTGCCCCGGATGGAAAACAGAATTTGCTTTTTCTTTTGATGATTCTATTGTCTCACCATCACAAATCAAAAAGATTGTAGATGACGCTGGTAAGATGGTTGGCATCGGTGATGCCCGAGTGCTAGGTTATGGGCGGTTCGAAATAGAGTCTATCAAAATCACAGAGATGAAAGATTAGAAAAGCGTGGCGCGGCGAGGAGAGGCGTGATTTGGCCAGGTTCGGCATGGCCAGGAGAGAAACGGCATGGCCCGGCACGGCAAGGCCCGGTAAGGCAACGCGCGGCGTGGTGAGGCGAGTCCTGGTACGGCGTGGCGAGGCTAGGAAAGGCAAGGTTTGGCTAGGCAGGACGAGGTAAGGCATGGTTTTAATGAAAAAGGAGATAAAAAATGGAAAAAATAAACAAACATGAGGCTCCATCTGCATGGTTTTTTGCGGAATGGATATCTATCATAGGTACTTTTTTGGTATGTTTTGTGTTTTTGTTCTATCAAAACCAATTGCAAACCGAAAGGACTGATAAAATTTCTGAAAGATTACAACAAGAAATGTCCACGCAATCTGAAAGATCAGACAAATTATATATAATGTTTGCAGAATCACAAAAAGAATTTCACCAAAAATTCTACGATTTGCTGAAGGAAGGAAGGAAATAATATGTTAGTAATGTCAATAGGTGGATTTTTTCTTTTTTTGATTATAATGCTAATTGGGAATAGCGAAGAAAAATATATGGATTATTGATCTTATTTGTAAGGGATTTTTTTCTCTTTTTTAGCCAATTCTTTATCCAATTTTTCAAGATTACTTGTCATAAGAGCCGCATTTCCTCTAAGAGTAGCTAATATGGCATCTGTGTAATATTTTCGAAGAATAGGACTTTGAGATACTCGGTTTAAAACTTGAATTCCTTTATAGATAGCAAATATAGGCGCGGCTGTTGTGGCTCCGATCGCTGTAGCTGTTGGTCCAGCGCCAAACAATGCCCTTGCCCCTTCGCTTACTAAAGGTTTGGTGTAGTTTTTGCTCACATAATTGGCTACATAATGACTATTGGCTATAGCTCCATGTGTTTCATTTGCGTTTTTCCAGCTCTTTACCCAATCTGGCGCTTGTTGACCTATATGTTCTACACCTTGATGAATGGTTTTTCTTAGATTATTCAGCTGTGTTCTTCCTCTTTCTAGTAACGAGGGATCACCTGTTATTTCGTTTAAACTTCGGTTCGAAGCTACTAATTCTTTCGCAGTAACAGGAGCATTAGGACGAGAAAGTTTGTCTATAAATTTATTTACTGCACTTAAAGCGCTACTTTCTGAAGGCGCTGTTAAACCCAAACTCAACTCGTCTCTGAGATGTTCTGCTTGTCTTAGCAAGTTTTGATTCTGTCTTTGAGTTACGGATATATTTGGAGCTGTATTTACAACGTTATTCCATAAGTCTCTATTGTACTTGGGCGCATTAGCACGGTTCATCAAATTTAAAAAAAATGTAATCCCGAATTTTGTCGCCGCTTGGCCTTTATCTTCAATCCCTAAGTATTCGGCCCCACTTTTTGATAAATTAGAAATAACAGGTATGGCCAGATTTCTAAAAATATTTCTGGGACCTGAACCGGGCAAAACAGAAGAAATAACATCTTCAAATATTTCATGCCCGACTTTAGAAAATTCACCAGTTGGCTCTGTAAAACCACCAGTAAGCTCTTTGGATTTTTGACGCAATTGAGAACTTGTAGGAAACCAATCGATAATTGAGCCAACCAAGGGTATGATAGAAAGATTCTCATCCTCAAACTTCTTCAAACCAGTTTCGTTTTTCTGCAAAGATTTTATTTTTTGATAAAGTGGATCTATATGATAAATGTCTTTCACGGTTTTAGCAAATTCGCGCATATTTCCTGGAAAACCAACGACCTGCTCTATCCCTCTAGAAGTTAATCCAGCTATATTTTTTTCCACCACCCTATCAAGGTCGTCATCATTTTCATAAGATGCACCTGAAGGAATTCTATAGGCATCTCTGGGGTCTTTTTCTTCAGCAAGTGTTTGCGTAGGTTCTTTTTCTACAGGTTGGTATAAATTTTTTTTTATTCTGTATTGATCTCTAGCGTCTTCCGAAGTATTCATGGTAAAGTATCACCCATATCTATAAATTTCTTCACTTCAGATTCCGGCACTTCCATTGGATCGTTTTCATCACCATTAGCGAACATTAAAACATATCCAGGACGTATTTTATGCTGAGAATTTAATATTTTTCTTATATTTTCCTTTAACTCTTCTTTTCTTGAGGCAATATAACCAAAAAGTCGTTCGTTAACTTTTGCTTGAAAATCTTCAGGTTTCTTGCCTCCATTTTCCTTTTTTAACTGTTCGGCGATTTTATATTCTTCGTTTAAGGTTTCTCCGACAATTCTTAAGTTTTTTACAATAGCCAAGTTTGCTTCTTTGCTAAAGTTAGGATTAGGGTAGGCTCCAGATAAGATATTAAATTCCATAGCGGATAACTGAGATCCTGCCACTTCTTTAAAATCAGTGTATTGATTTTTGACTTCTGCTGCTAGTTCTCTTCTTCCTTCCGATGTTTTTGAAATCAATCCGACAGCTTCTAAGATTTGATCTACAGGTTTTCCAGAAACTCCCTTTTTTATTATTTTTTCTATTCTGTCAAGAGATTCATTTTTTAATACTGTTTTCTTGGCGCGATTTTGCAATTCTTTATCATATTCTATGTCTGCTTGAGCTTGGGCCTTTGTTAATAATTCTTGGCGTTGAAGTTGTGGGGATTCTTTTCTTTGAATTTCTTCAGATCGGCGTCTACTTTCCAATATATTGCTTGTCCTTCCAGGAAGAATCTCTGGTTCTTTATTAAAAGCTAATTCTAATTCTTCAGCAGAAGCTTGTGGGTTTTCTCTGATTACTCTTTCGATGGCCGCCGCTTCTTCTCGGCTAGGAGGCGTTCCTGCTAATCCTCCGAGCGGTGCTTTAGCTTTTTCAGGCCTAGAAATTCTTTCGGCCATTGCGGGATCATTTTCATAAGCAGATAGAGAACCGGGTTCTAATCCGCGTCGGATTTCTAAATCCCGCGTTTTCTGTCTATTTTCATCTAGTTTTTGGTCGCCTTTTTGGAGTTCATGAGCGATTTTCTGCTGTTGCAGTCCCCCTTTTAGAGCATAATCAACATAAAGCTTTTGAAGTTCTGGTGGCAAATCAGCTATGGCTTCGCCTTGTTCTCCGACTAAACTATGTAAAGCCTGCCTTTTTTGCTTTTCTCGTTGGGCTTCTCTTTGTTGTTGCTGATAATTTTCATACAATTGAGAACCTTGTTCGACACTGGTTCTTAAAGATCTATTCAATCTTTCCGAGAAAGTCGGTTTACGATTTTCTTCTATAATTTGTACCATATAACCCCTTAAAATAAACCTGAGCCCGCATTATAACCTAATGAAGCACCTGTAGCGGCTCCAGCTGGGCCTCCTAAAAAGAATCCTCCAGTGGCCCCAGCTGCTCCTCCAGCTAGTCCTCCCCAATCAAAACCTTGTTTCTGTTGTTTTTTCACTAAGAAATTTTCGTAGGGTCTTTGACCCATCAATTCATTACTCATGCTCATTAAATCTCTTAATGCTTGATTTCTTAATTCCATCCTTTGTCCTTGTAATTGCTGGGCGAAGTCACTAGTAGCTTGGTTCGCGTAGTTTTGGAATCCACTACTATGTCTTGCTCCTAATGCTCCTGGTCCACCACCTCCCTGGCTGAATCGAGAAGCCATTTGCCCTTGTAAACCTTGGAATTGGCGTAACGCAGGAGCTTCCATTTCTGCGAACATTGACTCATCACCACCAGCAAGCCTTGATAAGAAACTATTAGGACCTACGTGGCGCATAGAGTTTTTTAATAATTTCATCTGATCAGGTGTAAATTGTTGTACTGTACCTTTTCGGTATCCAGAAGGGATGTTTTCTTTCATTCCATAAGAAGGCATATATTCACCTGTATTAGGGTTTTGAAATCCATTCTATCACGATGGTTCCATTATTTAAAGCCGGAGCCCCAGCACCTACTAAAAATTTTATTGTATCTGTGGTTGTGGATCCTGCATTTAGGGCTATGTAAAAAGAAATTTGTCCTGCAATTGCCACAGAGGTGCCTGGAATTAGCCCATACCAATTAGTGCCGTCAGTATACGTGCCAAAAAAGCGCACAAAACGCTCAATTGTAGAGAATTTGAAGCCCAAGTCCATATCTGCAGTAGTAGTGAATGTGTAAACCTGTCTTAGACCTTGCTGGCGTTGATTTTGAAAGATAAACCAGTTCTCACCATTGATTGCAGGCCGATTTGTAGGAAAAATCGATATGATGCGATTATTAACGGTATTGGCAATATCGACATAGGCCTTATTCATTTCAACGGACATCTGATGCATTTCTTCCGGGAATTCCCTAGAAGTCCGTAAATATGCCACCTGATTAACAACATTAGCGCTCATGCCAATACCTGGGAAGGTGATACATCCAAAATAAAGCTATGCAATTCAATTTCAGCAAATTGATTAGGGGCTACAATTGTTGCAATACCCCCAGAAACATAAATTCCAAATGGGGCGGAATTGACTTCAATTGTTACGGTCGTAGCATCAGATTCCAGCACATTAAATATATTATTGTTTAGTTCTGTCATGCCCACAACGCCCGTGATACGAATTGTAGAACCTGGAGTAAAGGCAGCTGTCGTTGTTAAAACACAGGGGCTTGCCCTTGTAGCTCCAGTAATAGCATATGAGTTCGTAGATACCTCTAAAGTCCTCATTTGGTCTTCGGACAAGGTAAATCCTAATTGGACTGTATCTCCAATGAGAGATGTGTTTATGCGATGCCAAATCTGCTGCTGAGCATCTGCCGTAGGCATCTGTAAATTAACATTTGCCGCCGTTAAACCTAAATTTGTGCTTTCTGGGCATGTGTAGAGTACAGTGCTATATAGAAGCGCATTATTTAAACTCAAAGGATCCGGTACAAAAGGCGGTTCATTATATGGACTACTATCGTTTTGGCTTAAGAATATGAGCAGGGTAATTTGGGCATTCGAAGTCTTGCTCAAAAGATATTGCTGAACGCCTATTCTAGTTTTTCTCGCCATTCCCCAGGCTACTGGGAACTGCTTTGTTTGGATAAACGGCACATACATTCTTTTGATTAAGCCGCCTCCAAGATATGTTCCAGATGTAATAGTAGGATTTAAAATAAAGGTATTGTTATCTACTGAAGTTACTTGGAATATTTTCCCGTTTACTTGTGCGCCGACGGTTCCTAAAGCTCCTGTGATGATTATGAAGTCATCTTCATTTAAACCATGGTCTGGAGACGTAACAGTGCTAGAAGATATGTTTTGGATGTATAAAGAGTTCCCTTCATTCGTTCCTTCGTCTTTGACCATTACGAAGCCTTGCTGATTACCTGCGATGATTTCTGGTTGCAACAAAGTCGACTCACCTGCATTCCAAGGGTCATTCCAAGAATTCCATGTAGGATAAATCAGACCTACAGTACTCCAAATAAATCCTGTTTTTCTTCGAAACTGGCCATAATGAGTATAAGATTCATTGAAAATGGCCCAAGACTGGTCTCTATAGTTGTAGAAGAGCGTTTGGTTAGGAAATTTCACTTTATCTTCATCAGCAGTATATGTGAGATAAATCCATTCATTTATGAAGTCTCTTTGGGCTGTGACGCGTTCTGGACCGTTATTTGTAAGCTGGAACTGGAAAACTTGATCAGGTATCTCTAAATCAATTCTTTGGCATTCTGTTTGCCCTGTAATGATGATACCGCGGCTTCCTCTAGTGATTACGCCTTTATCCATATTGATTGCAGAGAAAACGCTGCTGGAACCCAGTTCAGAATTGATTATGTAGAAGTTGAATGGGATAATATCATTACCCGTATACACAAATCTGGCCTGCAAACGATCAAACCCTAAAATAATCACATCCCCGTTCATGGAAGCACTGTTTATGGGCTGATCAATGCCGGCTGTAATAAAGCCGCCAAATCCTGTTTGGTCTTCCCAGTATGCGCTAGGGGTGGCTGTTTGATTGTCTGGAACAAGAATAGGATGGAAAGTCGTTGTCGCTAAAGATGGATCGCCAGTAAAAGACGCAGTGTAATATGGAGTTCCATTTTGGCTATATATAACAGTGTCCTGGAGATACCTCTGACTGCCCACTGCTGAAGTCTGGACGACTGGGCCAATAAAAATCAGGCGATCTTTAAAAGACATTATCATCCTGGCGCCGACTAAGTAATATAGGGCCTTAGGTAGATCTGCGATAGAGAAATTAGATATTGATAAAGGAGGAGCAAAATTTACCCATCCCTTAGCTCCATTTAATGTAGGATTTGTAGAATTACCATTAGTGGGATCTCCATCATACCATCTCAAAGAATCTACAGTGGTATCTGATCGGTTTGTAAGATATTGTGCTATCCCCCCAGTTCCATTACCGACCAAAGTCGCATTAGGAAACTCTACCGATACATTATTAGCGTCAATAACAGCGATCACATATCCTGTTTGAAAGTTTATCCCAGTAGTGGTTACCACTTCATTAATGAATAAAAAGTCTCCCACAACTAAGCCATGGCCTGTTATTTGCAATGTAGCTATAGCAGGTGGTCCTCCCGCAGTAATAGTAACAGTAACAATTGGTTTAAATTGCATCCCGATATTTGTTGTGGTAAAAGGCACTGTGATGCCATTTGTAGCCCACAATGCGCCTTGATAATTCACAGTCCAGAATTGCTGATAATCCTGCCCATTCCATGTTGTAGGTGTGATATCAGTTTTTGGTATGTAGCCAGGCAATAAAGCGCTAACGCCTGGGTTCTTATAAAAACTAACATCATAAATAGGGTATGGATTGGCGGTAGTGATATTATAAGAATAGACTGTATCGAACGCTAGTGTCCCTGGGAAATCGTTTATACCAATTGTTAGCTCTTCAAGACCCATTACGGGCAAATCAGGTGTATATAAAAATTGAGCCGTTATCGCATGGCCTGCACCGCCAGTGATCGTTATAGCGCCGGTAGCGTAATTAATGGTTCCCGTTCCCGCGGGAGCTCCTGTTAGAGTGCCATTTTTTAGAGGATCTGTGTAAGTGCGGCCAGTTACGGTATCCAATATAGAAACGCTTCCAGGAACGATATTCCCATTGGTTTCTAAGCCAAATCCTGTAAGAATGTTGGCTGCTCCTCCGACCAGATTAATAGTAGAAGTGGAAGAATAAGAAACCGAAGTGGATTTGAAAAATCTTTGTAACCGACCAAGAAGAGAAGTGCCGCGTTTACGCTTTATTCTTCCTCTCCATTGATATGCATTGACTAAAGTAGGAAATGAATCATTATCAATAACAAATGGAGTAACATCATTCCGCAAGCCTCTTGTGATGGGCCCTACAACGATTTTGTCGCCCATTTAACTACCTATAGCTATCCAATAAAACGTATCCCCAACAGCGTAATTTCCATTTGTCGCGATTTTAAAGGTACTTAAACCGACCGCACTTACATCCCAATCGTGAGTGCCACCACCAATAGCTGTAGTTGTCCTGGGTGTACATACAACAGAATATATCGCATTAGGAAAAGGTTTAGGATAAGTCACAGTCACTGTACCTCCTGGATTAATAGGACTAACAGAACCGCATTGTAAATACATATTCCCGATTAATGAAGTCAATGCATTTACAGGTCCCTTAATCGGATCCATTAAACCAGTTATTGCGAAAACCAAACCTGTATTATCCCTTGTATAACAAAGTTGTAGAAAATCATTTACAACAAAATTTGTAGAAAACAAAGCCAATTGGCCTATTGTAGTCACAGGAGCTCCTGCTCTAATGGGCATTGTGACTTGCTGATGCAAACCACCATTGGTGTTATTAAACCCGAAGTGTTCTACAGCTATAATTGTATCCGTAGAATTTGTATTAGTTTTCATCGGGTCTTGGTCCGAAGATGGATTGTGAGGGCCATCAGGAATGTCTCTTGTGTAAGCTAAATTAGGCATTTGACCTCAAAATTAGTTAACGGTTCCACCAAAATTATTACCAAAACCCTGGTTGGCACCAATACTGTAAAGTGTTTCAGTACGTGTTGCTGTCCATTGGCGTTGGCTTCTTTTCCAAACAAGCATTTCTTGTTCTCTGAAGAAAGGCTCATAAAATTGTAACTGTTCCAAGTCTCCAGTATCAGAAAGAATCTTCCTCGCAGCCCCTCGAGCAATATATTCCGACATATAACCGAAAGGAACAGCTTGAGTTGTTGTCAAGAAGGCTGCAGGTGATAAATAAGCATCTAATTCGACAAGGTATTGTGTGTCTGGGACTGTTCTCAAAGTCAACGTGTTATTGTAAAACAATACCGCTCTAGGTAGGCCGGCGTTGAAGAAATAGCATTGTACATTGATGTTTTGACCTGAAGGTATAGCGACAGGGAATGTTACATTGATCACACCAGAAAGATAGTTTACCGTGTTAACTGTTGTGCTATATCCTCCGCCTAAAACTGAATATCCAAAAGGAGCCGTCCCTGGCGCCATTAACAAGCCATAATTAGGATTTGAAGTTAGAAATTGTCCAGAATCAGTCACTAAGACATTAGCCCCAGAAGCATCTATAGAAGTGATATAAACAGCCGGTAGAATGCTTGTAGAAGGGATTAAAGTATCTAAAGTAGTCCCCAAAGGAGGATCAACATTATTTCCTGTTGCAATAACTCCATTAATATCCACATGGCCCCTTAAGATGGCATTAATAGGCGGATTATTAGGCGTGGGAATTGATCCGGGCAAAATAGGGATTTGTAAACTATATGTAGTCCCGCCATTCCCAGTCCCTACTACTTGCAAGTTTTGTACAATATTTGGGAAAAAGTTGAAGAAACTGTTCTTTTGTGTAGAAAGCGCCACCCGGACGCCGTTAATATAAACAGGATCAAGAAATCCTTGATAAACAGGAAAAAAGTTAACGTTTTGCTGTCCTTCCACTTGAATGTCATATAAAGGCATGTTATATTGATCGACCCCAGGAGTTGTTTGAAAAGCGTATTTTGTCTTCAAATCAAACAACTGTATCCTGGCGTCTACATCCATTAGCCAAAAGCGATTGATAAAATCTATAATCAAATCATCGCTTATAACAGCATTCGAAGGACTTTTTATGATCCTGCGGACATAGGTGATAATATCACTTAAGAGATTCATTTGAAGTTATTAGCTCCCATAAAAATGGACTTGCTTGTAGAGGCTGGCTTCGCTGTTAATCGATCTATAGTCTTGTCTACCGCCATCGAACCATAATATTGCCCCATGCCATCTTGTGCAGTTATTGAAGTTTGTTGCATCACCAAACGATGGTAAGTGCACCTTGTCAGCTGTTCTGCTAGGTGTCTGGGCCCCCATACAGGCTTATTAACTGGCACCTTCCAGAACTCGGCTGGCATGCCCGCAAAGGGCTTTGTCCATAACTCTATTGCTTCTCCAATGATTTCGTTATTTTCCGCGATAAACTGGACATACTCAGTTTTAAAGTTATAATCTTGCCGATAATCTTCGTTGAATTTTTCCCTGCTAGAAATAGATCTGCTGGGCTTGAGATAAACATCCGGCGATTTTTCGATTTCTCTACTAGACATTTTAGTTTGTGGCTCTACCTCGTCTTTAGGGGCCTTATTCATCCTGTCTAGAGTTAATTTCTGCACATTCTCATCAAATGCCTCAAATTGCTTTTCCACTTTATCCATTTCTTGTTGTGCTAGTGAACTTGCTGCTTTTGGTTTTGGTGACATGTTTTTCCTCCTACAAGGGTGAGATATTAGTGAAACTTCCTGGTACAAATATATTTTGAACTTTAGCATTAATGTTTATTTGACCGCTATTACTATCTCCTATAGCAATTATTTGAGGCGTAAGGCTATATGCGGGGAATGTCTCGGCCGTTCCTCCAGCCGTATAGGTGCTAAAAAGAGTAGAATTAACTGCTATCGTTATAGAAGTCGCATTTTGAGACAAAATCGAATAAACATTTCCATTCAACTGCGTCATCCCTCCTACACCAGAAATAAAAACACTAGGCCCATACACAGGCTCATCTACAGTCAAAACACATTGTAAAGCCTTTGTAGCGCCTGAAATATTCGCCACAAAAGGATCATCATCAAAAGCATTAGCGAAACTAGAATCGATATTGATTTCTACCTGATTAGCCGCAGGAATCGAAATCACAAAGCCAGAAAGATTATTTAACTGAAAAGATCCATAAGGCACAGGAACCAACAACCTGACTTCTTGCCCAATCACATAATTGTGATTAACCGAAGTTGTAACTACCGTTGTTAAACCAATGATTATATCCGAAATGACAAACCTGCTCGGCTCATAAAATTGCGGCTCAATCGGTACATTGGAATACGCCGGTATTGGATAAGAAACTACTGTCCCTATTGAAGTCATAAACACCTATTAAAAGGGGGTGACACGTTCTCACCCCCTTTTATCCGTTTAAGGAATGCTTAGGTCATGGAACAAGGCTCTCCAATAGATCACATCTGAAGCAGCTCCAACTAGGATTGCATCAGCGTCACCGACAGAAGCACCAGCACCAATTATAAAGCCCTGACTTGTGTTATTCACAAACGCGCCCTGGATAGCAGGACCATTGATTGTGTTAACACGAGTTGTACCAATCGGCGAATAATAAGGAGGAGGATATAGAGCAGAACCACTAGAGATCTGCACTCCGCCAGTATTTACATCACCAACAGCAACAACTTGAGGGAAACTCAAGCCCGGAACATTGGCCACAGCAACGTTTGTTGTAAACGCAGTCATCGCCGTTGAGTCTATATTCACAACAAAGGTATTGAAGTCAGTCACAGCAATTACATAACCATAGACTGGAGCGCCTGGGGTTAATGTATTTGGTAATGTATTCAACTCTACAGTACCCCAAGCTGATGGGATACGGAATGCCACTTCTTGTCCTACGACAAAATTATGAGCATCTGTTGTGTCGATTGTTGTTGTTGTACCAGTTGTTATCGCGCTTATAACAGTTGTGCCAGGAAAATAAAGATACGGATAAAGTATCTTTTTAACCTTCGCACTAGCTGGCGACGCAGATAAATTGGTATAAGCAGCGTTATTGCTATTCCAGTTTACTATGAAGTTGTTAGCATCTGTAACAGTAATCACAGTAAAAGGAATACCATTCATTTGTGGCATACCAGTCGTTGCAGACTGGAAAAGTCCTTCAAATAAAACAACATCGCCTATAGCATAACCATGACCAGTTACTTGGAATGATGTAGTTGTGCCTTTTGTAGAAGCCACAATCTGTTTCGCTGGTCCGAATTGAAGTAATTGGCCAGCTGAAAAAGTACTGATACCGTTGGAAGTAACGATATCTGAAATTAAAGCTGATCCAGTACTTCTCTCTATAACAGCAAAACCCTGACCCATATTAATATCCCACCATGCGAATGGTACGACGTCATCGGTCATAGCAGCTGCTGCTGTATAGTTAATGAATTCTACATAATCAGGTTGGAAAGGCAAGTTAATAACTTGCGCATTACCTGTCGAAGTGAATTTACCCTTCGCCTGTTTAGAATATTCAGTCATCTTACACCCCCAAGTTGCTTAAGCGTGTGCTTAAGAGGTTACGGATAGCTGTATCTTGTGTGATCGCTTGCGCTTGCGCAAACTTCACAGCCAAAGTAGCGTTTTGGGCTAACATGCCAGAATAATAAGGGTCACGATAAATCAAGTTCATGCTAAAGCCGTCTTGATTTATATGCGTAACCGCCTGCTTGCCGAGCACTGTATTGTAATACAAGTCGTTAAGCGTGCCCGAGCTATTAGCTACAGCGTTTCTAGCCACTGGCGCTTCTGAGCTAGTCAACACTCTAATATTGAATGCTGAACCAAATTCAGAAGGCAGCGCAGACGCATTGGTAGGATAGTTCCATTGGTTAAGGAATCCAGATCCCACTAATGAATCGAAATCGGACTGCAATTCTGTAGACGCCAACATAAAGTAAGCGCTTCTTACAGGACCAGTACCGAAACGATCCATACCTTCTATGCCCGACATAAATTTGTAGGCATTGTTGGTATCAAGTGTAGTAGCCACTAAACTAAAGTCGGACATTCCGAGATTAGTTGGATTAAATCCATTACTTCCACCACCAGCATTAATTTGGCTAGCAGCAGAAATAATGTAATCTCTAAGTATAAGATCCTCCGCTTGCCGCATGGCGACAGCTAAACGCTCTGATACCCAGGCTAAAACGCCTTCTTGATCTTGCAGGATCACTTGTTCGTTTATAACGCATCCAGTACCAAAGAATGCCATTTGTGCGTCTATGATGTCTCTTTGTGGTACTTGAGCAGCAGGGTCAATCCCTGAGTTTCCTAATTGGACAGTGGGCGGGGTAAGGGCCCTTGGGCGCATGAATCTGCATGTGGTGCCGCCATTTGCGGGCATTGACACTTTATCGCAAACTGTAATGTAATTCATAGTCGGCGTTGGCACATACAGCATGGCTGGAGCTAATGATTGCAAAATCATTGGCCCGAGATTACCCGTAGTAGTAATCGTCATATCAACCTATGTGGTGAATGAAAAGAATGTTACAAAACGTAACAAAACAAAATGATATGATGATCGGTAGACGAGCCTATTACGTCAGTTCTCGATCATATCTGGCAAGTGCTTGCGAACACACAATAACGCTGATTTTCTGTTAACGTCAGAAGGACGATGCCATTTACGCCAGGCAGGCGAAACTTCAATATAGCATAATTAAATATTTATTGGCTATTTCAATCCGGCCATAATCTTATTCCCGCGGCCCTTCTTTCTTTTGCTTCTCTTATATTCTTTGCGACTTGGGTTTCGGCAAGAGGGATTAAAGTATCTCTCATTGTGTTATCATCTGTGTGATTATGCGCCGCTTCTGCGCATTCATTGCATACTTTAAATGCGGCGCCAGCTAGAACAAAAATGTGTGGATTTGTAACATCACGGCCACAATGAGAGCATTTGCAGTCCATCAATTACTTGCCTTTAGAAGGCTTTTTATGGCCGTCTTTCTCTTTTGTCTCCATTTCGGAATGACTTTCAGGACGTGCTTTAGACTTACTTTTCTTGTGTTTTTCTTCGTAACCTTTCATATTTTTCTCCTTATAATCTTAAGTTTTGTTTTAATTGCTGCATTTTTTCATATGCTTGCTTCTGGCCACCGGCACTAAAGTCGCTCATAGTAGAGTATGGGGCCGTTCCGACACCTGATGGCTGATAATAAGGGCTCCGCTTATTGCTATCAACCTTTTCTTGAATGGATGTTTGTTTGACCTCTGGCTTATGTAGGCCTAATGCCTTGATGTTTTTATAGACTAGTTTCTGTCTTTCAAAGCCTTCAGGCATCTCAAGGATGCTTTCGGCTAGTTCGGGGTCTCTTTGGGCAAGCTTTTCGGCATGCTGCAACACATCATAGAAATCATTATTGCTTTTAAGCCAATTGTTCTTTCTTTCTTCTTGTAGAGCTACCTGAACGGCTCTATTTATTTCGCTTTGTGTTTGCACTTTCGTTTGCTCGCCGAACTTATCTAGTTTTTTCTTAAGCTTTTTTTGATCGATATATGGTTCATCATCGTTATCATCATCGTCATTAATTTGCTGGCGTTTAGCTAATGCTTCATGAGCCGCCTTTTCTGCTTCTAGCCTTGCAGATCGCTCCTGGGCCAGGGCTTTCTCATATTTAGCCTCAAGCATGCGGAAGTTTAATTCCTTATCACTTGGCTTGTTTTCCTGTACTGCTTGATTGGGGACTTGACTTGATGGGGTTTGAGCTGTCATATATATCCTTTGCCCTTAACGCAGGACTGCGGTTGGATTTATCTGCATTAAACTAAAATTATGAATTGATGGCAAGGCATGAACATAAATCTTTCAAAAGTCGAGATTGAAAAAGTAATTATATCCATGGAAATTGCCCTCAAAATAGGTCTAGAAATCGATCTAGACCTATTAAAAAAGCTTTATGGATTCTTAAAAATCATAGAAGATGTGGAGAATTTGAATGAAAATAGACCGCTTAGAAACACACGACCGCCTAAAACACTTCACAAAACAAAACTTTAGTATCGCGGAGTGTTGCCAAGATTTAATTGATCAACGCCCATTTGGTGAACATCCCTTTTATATCTTTTCTCATGCTAGAACAGAAGACGATGGCGTTAATAAACGCATCATATGGCAACCAAGATTAACAAAGCCAAAAGCCCAAACCAATTCAATGCTTTTCAAAGCCTATCCTGGGACAGATCTAATCAAAGTAATTTGGATGATACCAGCGGTAGAGCTATGGGACAGCTTCAAAATCGGCAAGATGACTGAAAATAAAACTGTTTTGGATAGCATTGATAAATTTTTATATGAAAAAGAGCGCTTAGAATCTCCTGAAGAAGACGATTTAAGCGATCAAGCAATTGATGAAATCTATAAATCTCTCGCCAGATCTGCAAAGGCCAAAAAAATAGGAAATAATATATTACTATGCTAAAGATTTTGGAGGCGTCTTCATTTTCTTTCCGCCAAGTGGATTCATGCCTTCCACATCTCTAATACGCCCTAGCTTCGCTTTAATTCCTGAGCCATAGTAGTCCCCCATCCCTATCTTTGTATTCGCTGTATGGGCGTTCTGTGTGGGTTTTAGAGGCGTTGGCTTCTTCATTCCTCAATCTCGATTCTTAGATTCTTATATGGCACTTCATCGTCTTTCATTGTCTTAACACGGCCTTTTGGAAGCGTTGGGGCTGTAGCTTTAGGATTATCCTTATGCCCAACAGGCTGGCGATGACCTACACCATAATGGGAACCAGCGTTAACATAACAACTCGTTCTCTCATCATAGGGGGGACAATCAAAATTCCAGGGCGATTTCAATGTCTTTTCTTTCTTCAATGCTATTGGGTCTTTAAAACCAGTATCCATAATTCCTCAATTGTTTAATTGGGGGATAAGATTTTTAGTCTTTCCCCCGAATCCTTGATGCAAAAAGGAACATCAAGGAATTAATTCCTGTGTCCGGCTTTTCTAGGATGACCTTTCACTTTACTGTCACCCATATTTTGAAACTTTTTGATTTCTTCTGTAGTATCTTCATACTCTGACACAGCGCCCGCTGACATCGCAGAGCTCTCCGCTTTTGTATGGACACCTTGTGGCATGACCATGTTTTTTCCAGGCCCACCCGCCCAGAACTTGTGGTCGTCGATTCTTTTTCCACTCATATATACTCCCTGAGCCTTTTCGGCCCAATTCTAGTTTTTTAACTCGTCACCTTGAACCCAAAAATTTCAAGGAATTCTTTACACCATTTATATCATCTGTTCTTGCATTTGTCTAGGTCTTTGACCTTGCTGTTGATTTTGGCTCATTCCGCTCATGATTTGCTGAATAAACTCAGAACTTTTAGCGGTCATCTTTGCATCTACTTTTTCTCTATCTTCTTCTTGTATTTGCTGATCTTCCATTGTATGGAGATTGTTTTCCTGCATGTAAGTCTCTAGTTCCCCGAACTTCTGGATAGCTTCTAATAGTTGAGTTAAGGCCGCCATCTTTTCTTTTTGTGCGAGTGCCCTGTTCTTGGTGATCATGCTTAAACGCTCTTCAAAGAGTCCGATATTACTTTCAGCGCGTCCATGTCTTTCGCGTGCTGTAGCCAGATTGGAAGCGGCCTTCGAGTACATTTCTTGTAGTTTGGCGTTCTCAAATGCATGCTCAACGGCTGTTTGCTGTTGTTGCATTTCACCGGCCTGCTGTTCTTGTTGCTGCAAGAACTTAATAGCTTCGCCTTTGCCTGTGATGTTGAGCTTAGGAATAATCATGGAAGGCGGGAAGACCTCGCGGCCGAAACGCTCATTCATTTCAAACATCTGTTGAGCTTGTAGATTCTGCTGTGTCGGGGTTAAATCTGACTCTTCAACAATTGTTTGATACTTTGCAAACACCTTTGAATAGAAGTGAGGGCTAGGCTCATGACCGATATATAGAGCGCACTTTTCTGCATTCCAGTTATTCAACACAATCTGCAATAAACGGTCTCCTAATAGCCTATCGGCAAAGTCCCATTGGTCGAAGTATTTCTGGAAGACCATCAAATTAGCAGCTTGCTTTAGAAGCACTGTAAGCGCTGATGTCTGCTTGTCTTGTTGGCCAGACCAGTTCTCCAGGTTAATGCCTGAAGTATTGTAAATAAGATCGGCCATTTGTTGTGCAAGGGCTAAATCGGACTCAGGAACAGCGCTGGGGATGATTTTCTCAACATCAGTCATCTCATAGCCATCATTGATAATGACATCCCATCCTTGTCCAGATTTCTTTAAGTTGTCTTCATTAGCTACTGCGCCAATCTTTCGTTTCCAACCAGCATTAATTGTAGCTGCTGCTATGTCGTTATTTTGGATAATCTTGTAGTTGAAGAGGAATTGTGGGTCACGCATTGTTCTGATAAGGCTTCTTACCCTTAAATCATAGTGATTGATATGCGGATCATAATTCCAGTAATAAGGGATAAATGGACAGCCGTCAAAGCCTAATGGATTTTCACCTTGAAACATTAGCTGATCATTCAGCACTACGGCGAGTTTCCAGCATGGCACTTCAACTGTTACTTCTTCCATGTCTGGAATATTGTACAGAAGCGCCTCTAGATTCTCTTCTCCACCTGCGAAATCAAAGAATTGGTTTCTTTTCTTAGAATAAAGACGCTTCTTTTTGCGTCTCCATTTGTACCAAATATAGGACAATACCATCAGGTCATTGCGGGCCATATTATAGTTTTCAGGCAAGAAGTAGAAATTGCCATATCTTTGCGGACTGCCAGACATCGGGCTGATCTTCTCTGCTTTTTCTGGAAAGCGGGCTTGTGCTTCCCTTTTGCTAATATATTCCTGGCACCATACAAATTGTGCATCAGACATATCAGGATTTCTAAAGTATGGATCAACTAGAAAAGAATTATATTCCCATATCTTTAGCTTCAGTTCCCCTTGCGCCTGATCTTCATTTGTATAATCTAAATAAGGCTGCGCTAAAACCATTCCTGAAACAGTCGACAATTCTTTTGCTTTAGATTTCTGTTCGTGTATTGAACCAGCATTAGCAACATGTGTAATAAGCGTTGTGTATTCATCTGTAGTTGTAGGATCGGCGCCTTCAGTAGCAATATAAGAAAAGGTCTTTCGATGTTGCCTTTCATAACCAGTCACCATGTTTACAGGCTGCTGTACCAAATTGAAATAGAATTGCTGTTGAGAAGAAGTAGGGGAAAAGTTGAAATACCTATTCACGTAAGATTGTGAACCAGCATAAAACAACGTGTCGATGTTTGATTGATTCCAGCGCGCTTGTTCAATAGGTTGAAACTTCGCATAAAGATTATCCATCCAGTGGCGTATGTTACCTTCAGATGGCTCTAAAGAATTGTCCCAAGGAGCATGATAAAGAGAAATATAGGCCTCCTATAACCCATCGGTTGTAAGTGGTGACTATACAATAAATATTTAATTATGACAAGCTTTGGCAGGCCAAATACTATTCCACTTCTCGCCAGTGAGTAATCACATAGCCTTCTTCTTTGTTCTTTGAAACTACAGGGAATTCTGGAGTGTCCCAATTATAACCATCATAATAACATTGGCATTGCACATTATGACGACAATCTTTTACTTGATATGTGCCCTTATCATTCGGAGATTCATTCCTAACGCTAGTCCAACTCATTGATTTGCTCTTGTAAACTATCAAAGCGTACTTGAATTTCAGTTTCCAAATCTGTGCAATAATTTTCAAGGCCCATGTAATCTGCCTCTAACGTTTTCATTTCCTTTACAATAAGAAGCAACGCATCTCTGATAAAAGACACTTCGGCTATTTCGGAACTTGGGTCATTTAAGACCTCAAATAATTCATCTATGCTATCACATTCCATGGCTCTTTACCTTTTTCTTTAATGCCTCTATTTCTTTTGTCAAGATATATACACCTTTTAGCATTGAAGCATTGTTTTCCCATTCTTCAAGGCCATGTTCGTCTATTAAATCTTGTCTATCTTTTTCTAATTGTTCAAGCATGTCTTTAAAGTCTTTCAAAACCTACTCCCGAATCTATTTTGTTGGTATTCATGAGGATTATGCGTCTGCGGCTGATAATTAGCAACCTTATGCGTAGCCAAACAATATCTTAAAGCATCTAATAGATGATCATCTTTTTTAACCGGCCGATCTTCCCCTTTTTCAGCAGCCTTTGAATCCCATATATAGGTTTCTATTTCACGTATTAGGTTCGGGCATTGCTCACAGATCAATACAGAGCCTTTTTTCATTTCTGATGTCATGATTGATATACCATTTTCGACATCGTTATATCCATCAGTTACATGCATTCCTCTTTTTCTCAACTCATATTGGAAAGCTTCTGCGGATGGATCGCAGTAAATATTCTTAATCGCATATGGCTCAAGAAAGGCTTGCAACTCATTAGCATATTCGCTTTGTGTCTTCTGCTTTTCCATCTTTTTCGAATCCCAAAAGTATTCTTTCTCTACCCACATCTGCTTTCCAGTCTGTGTGTAACGGCCTGTTGATACGCCAATCAGAACGCATCCAAACGCATTTACAGAGCCATAATCAACACCGGCGATCCAATATTCTGCAGCTCTTGGTGGCTTCTTTACGACATAAATATTACGATCAAAAAAGTCAAAAATTGCACCATCAGCCATAGCCCACAAACCAAGAACATTCCGTTTATAAAACAAGCCAGAACTGGCCTTACGGATACGGTCCTTGTAGTCATCAGGCAAAAAAGGATTATCATCCAAAACAAAGTGTAGAGCATAATAATTTGGGTCTCCTTGTGCTGCTAAATCGATCCACGTTTTCAACTTATGGCGTGGATGTGAAGGGTTCATAGAAGCGTAGGCTTTGCTATAAGGCAATGATAGACGCGAATCGATCATGTCGATAATCGACTCAGGATATAGCGTCATTTCATCACAATAGCATCTGGACATTGTTAAGCCTTGAAATGCGCCTATTGCTCCTTCATCCTTTGCCCCTAGTGTTTGTATTACTTTATCGCGATACAGAAGTTGGCGCTTGCCTGAATACCATGTGCAAAATGGCCTGAATTCTGACAGTTCAGGCGCTTCAAACAACAATCTCACAGCGTTTCTATAGATTGTGTCGGAAGAATGGCCTACCATGTAGATCAAAGAATCAGGGCAATCGTGCAAAGAATGCATAAAGGTCAGAAGTGTAATGATTGTCTTTCCAGTTCTCACGCTACCATGGGCCAGATTCCATTTCCTTGTAGCATGGCCAAGAAATTCTAGTTGCTTAGGGGATAAAGGAGCTGGTACAATCATTCCTTGAAAATAACTAAAGGCGTGTTTATGGGGAAGAGAAAATCGTTAGCAAATAAACCTCAGCCCCCTGCACATTATGCTAGGATCTTGGATATTATTTTGAGCCATTTAGAAGACGAAACCGATTTGGAAGATGTTCATTGCATGGCAAAAGAAATTGTAGAATACATAGAGTGGTTAAATGAGAAATAGAGCTAAGTGCAAATTGTGCAAAGAGGTCATAGAAAGCTTTCATGCCCATGATCATCAAGTATGCAAATGCGGTGAAATAGAAGTGAGCGGTGGAGATGCCCTGAAATGCTATGCAAAGGACTTTAATAACTTCTTGCGAGTTGATGATGAAGGCAATGAGATTATAGTAAAGATTAAGGGGAAAGGAGCTATAGAGCCCCTGAAAAATGACAATAAGCTCACAAAACATCAGCTGTTGGGCATGCTTAGTGAAATGGCTGCAAATATTGAGAAATTGCCTTCACAAGCACTCTCAACACCCATTACCCATTATGATTATTGGTCTTTGCTTTTGCTTTTATCTGCTATCTTTCGGGAAGATTGCAAGGATGATATTTGATCCATCATGGCTTCATGACGTGATACCATCTCTTCTGTAAGGGCGGTGACTTCTTGAGATTTGAGCTTTGATTCGAATTCGGCTGTGTCTCTTTCTTCTTTCTTTAAATCTCTATGATATAAAGATAAGAATCTTTGAGCTAGAGAAGGGTGTAGTGTTCCATTTCGTGCATTACGTGCAACTAAACTAAGCGCTTGTTCATAATATGGCAGAAACTCCGGCAGTTCACACATCGCATTCCAGGTCTTCCATGGTATCATCTTTTCAATAGAGAACCATTCAGAAAGGTGTGTAGGATTGTTTATAGCTACCCAAGCTACTAATTCTTCGCCTAATTCGATACATTGCTCAGGATCGGGCGAAACTGTTCTTGGTCTTCCACCGGCCATTATTTCTTCTTCTTTTTTAATGCTTTTTTGCCTGCATCGACGAATTTGTCGCGCTTCTTATCGGCCTTTTCAAGAGCTTTAAGGTCCTTGTCGACCTTTTTCGATTCTTTTTCTATTTTGCGGATTTGTTTGTCCATATCTATTCCTTAAAGAGGTAGTAGACCATTGCCAGAAGAAAGACGCCGATGCAAATAAACATAAAGTCTAAGGGATTATCACACATGAAATCAAAGTAATAAGTTTAGTATAAGTTGTCAAGATTCATTTTCAGCATAATCGTGTTCGATAAAAGTTTGCAGGATACTAATAAAAATCCTTACATTTTCCTTTTCAGTACCCGAAATCATGTTCGCAGCCCGTAAAACAAGTCCAGAAAGTGCAAATAAAAGATCCGAAGGTACTGTGTCAGGGTCTTTGATCACTTCTTCCAATACTTTTTTAAACTTTTCTTCTATTACATATTTTTCTTTGCGATACATGGAATTCGAGTAATTCATCTCATTTCCTCAACAGGCATCCGATCGAAATACAGCACGTCATCGTTCCAGTTTATAGACTGGTTGGATGATGGTGACAGTCCAGCCGGCTTGTTGACAAATGAGGAGTTGCTCTTTAGTGAGAGAGCGACGCCCACATAACTCAAGGAGAGCCCGGGCGTTATCATTGATGGCATAAAAGCGTTCATTTCCATATCCTTTATCAAGTCTTACCTCGATTATCATTGTTTTCCTTCTTTTCTAAATTTTCTAAGCGCTCTTTTTTTAAAGCTTCTTCTTGTGCTCTACTCAATTCTGCATAATATTCCTGTAACATTTTTTTAGGATCTCCTTCAAAGTGATCAAAAAATCCTAAAGTGATTGTTCCAAGACATGCTAAAATATCATAAGGAGAAGCGTTTTCGTGATTAGCTGCATGAACAATAAGTTCGCTTAGTGAGCTAACCAGTTTTTTTCTATTAAACATGGTTTTTCCTATTGACGTTTGAGAAGGTCAATGAAGTTTTCATAAAGTTTATTTGTGTATTCATTAGCTTCATGAATACTTTTTTGTATTTCTCGATGGATATAATATGCAGAGGCCACAACTGTAGCCATGATTGATAGTGTTTGAATCCAATCCATAAGTTTTCCTTTTTTATTTCTACTTTAGGCGCAATAAAGAGCTAATTCAACGATTTCTTCTAAATCGTATCCTAAATCTTGCAGGAAAAGGATTTTATTCTCAGCAGATATTGCTGGATGCATAATTACGTATTTAGCAAGTTGGTGATTGCTTTGATATATTTCTTGTGCTTTTTTAAATTTAATTTCTTGTGAGTTCATATATTCCTTTTTTTGTTTTGTTTGTATCTCTGCTTAACCGCTACGACCTGCCGGGTTTGATGGCCCGGTCACCAGGGAGACTGGTTTTGCTTTGATGAAATTAATATAACAAAGCGCGGCATATATGTCAATATGTACATGCGATGTGTAAAGTGATATGCTGAAGTAGTCCGATAATTGTGCTTATGTTACTAAGAAATAGGCTTCACATGATATCCTGGAGTGGGATAATCTTTTTCGAATGAGAAAGGGGGTCGTGAGTGTATTTTAGGCATGGGGAACCATTCTTCATGCCTGTATAGGAGCGATTAGTACGTTCATCATTAGGAAACGCATACTTTTCGAATGTGCTTAGCGTGTCATTTGTGTTGTGTGTATGTGTTCTAGGTGCAGCTTGTTTTCTTTGTTGTCTGTTTTCATCATAAATGATCTTTGCTGCCATGAATGCGATTTGTGTTTCCTCAGACCAATCGAGCATGAAAGACACATCCATGAAATCGTCACCGTGCTTCTCAAAAAAATGGTCATCGGAGAAGGCTAAAAGGAATTCATTAATTTGGTCTTTTAATTTCATATGAGGGGTACCGGGATTGAGAAGTTTGGACTTGCAGAAGCTGACTGAGCCTCATCAACGGTATCACTTGCGTGACCAGTGGCCTGGGTGTTATTCAAAGATATAGTGCATCCTGAAAAAAGAACTGTAAGAGTCAAAATTATGATCAACGTACCAATGGAAAAATAAAGGAAGTACGGTTCATCATGTCTCATAGCTACCCCTTAAGTTAAAAGGTGTGTTTTGAATAGCTGGTTGCTGAAGAAAGTTTTTCATGTCAGTGATATCTTTGTAGAGGGGCTCGGAATCTTTTTCGATTTGGTTTATTTCTGCTTCAGATTTCAATAAAATTTCTCTAAAAGGCTCACAAGAGCTCAGCAAAGAAAGGAGACAAAGAAAAAAACTGAGGCGTTTCATTTTGGTTTTCCTGGTAAGATGGTTATAAGCACTTCGGTTCTTGGGGTAAAAGAATAGAATTTCTCTATAGTTGCCCCTATAACCTGGCTATCATCTTTGTAAATTATTTTATTGCCACAGTCAAGAAAAAACTTCACAAGGTTATCGAAGTCTGGTTTGGTCGTGCAATAAAATTCAGGATCATGGGGATTAGCCTCAAAACGCTTTCTTTTTGCTTTAGACCAACTTTTAGGTAAGGGAAGGTAGAAGTTAATGGCAAGCTTAATTGCTTCGTCTGACGGAAAGTAAACCGTGTTCCCGGGCCATTTGCGGATTTCGGCAAGTAACAACCATTGAAAGCTTTTCTTTTTAGTGTTTTGGGGATCGTACGCACGAGACCGGCCATTAACGGTGGCTGTTTTATGTCTTGCTTTAGCTATAGGGTCGCCCATGAGTGTAAGCTTAATCATTTGCGTTCTTCTTTTTTTGGAGGTAGTCGTAGGCTTTTTTTCTCAAAAGACGATCATCAACGCCGTAATAGTCTGCAAGCTGTACCATGTGGTGAATCTTAGGCATCACACAAAAGTCTCCCTTTTCCAGGTGGTATTGCTGCATTTTGTTGACACCAGTATCTTCTGCTACAGTGCGCCTTGTCAGGTTATAGCTTTGCCTGAGAAGGCTTAAGAAATCCGGAAAATCATATCTAGCTTCGTTTGCTATGCAAGATTGTATTTTTGTTTTTGTTTGTTGTTCTCTATTCATGAGTTCTCCTTAATTGTTATTTTAAGTTTTCTACACATGTTCTCGAATTGTTCTAAAAAGCCATTTTCCTTGAAAGCTATTTGCATATGAGATTGGCCTAACACCGAAGTAAAAGAAATGCCTAAAGAGTTGATATTACATTCGTAATTGCTATAGATTTCGCCGCTTTTAAAGATTTTTCTTACATACTGCTCTGGGTTAAAAGTGTTTGTTTTTTTACCATTTGCATTGTAGGCGATGCAAAGTTTGTCGTAGTTTTTCCTCAAGTTTGCAGGGGAAAGTACCACAGTCGACCAAAATTCGTCATGTGGAAGCCAATCAATAATTTTCTTTATCTCTTCAGGGGTTCTGTTGTCGATACGGATCATGCGATCGATCTGTAGCTCCCATTCCTTGAGGTTGGGTTCTTTGAAGCTAGGAAGCATACAGCGAATGTTTTTCAATAAACTTTGAGAGAGCTCTTTAGGAAGAGATGAAAAAGGAAAAGGAATAGCGACGTCAGGAGCGCTCTCTTCTTCTTTTCTTTCATCTTTACTCTCTATATAATGAGAGGGTTGGATTTTTTTCACAGTCTGGGTTGGATTTTTTTCCAACCCTGCCTTGGATTGGCTTTCATGAACATATTTATGAACCAGAGATTTCACTACCCTTTTTCTGCCATCAAATGAAATATCTTCTATAAGATTCTTTTTTCTGAGATTGACCATGCATTTGGCTATAGTATTTTCTTTAACTTTGAGACGTTGTGCTAAATATTGATTTGAGGCGAAACAACCACCTTTTTCTTTGTCATAAAGTGCATCGATCCAAGATAAAAGAATTTGCTCGAGTGGGGTAAGATCTTCTATTTCCAACACTTCAACAGGGATAAAGATGCCCGTAAAGCGAGGTTTGGGTTGAGGTTCTTCAGACATTTTTCACCTCGTCACGAATTTTTCTTGATTCAAATTGTTGGAAATTACTATGTTCCATGACGTCTACCTTATGATTCATATGGCATCTCCTATGTGGTTCATTTGGGGACTCCCTCGCTTCTGGCTTGATTCTCGTGCCTTGGTTGAGGATCGGTTTAAGGGCTTGGTTTTGCGAATCTCCTATAGATATTTGCATTTTTTCGTAGATACCTCTTGACCCGTAGATCAATTGTGGTTTACGGGTCTTTTCGTTATATGTGGCTGTCAATAAGTGTCTTACGTCACAATTGCATGTGCCACTGTAGTGAGATTCGCACTTTTCTTTACTAGAAAGATTTCCCATGTTATTGTATTGGCAACAGAAACGGCTTTCATAAAAAAAGTTGGCTTTTTTGAACAAATGAGAACGGGAGCCTGTTGGGTTCTTTGTTTTGTAAGGTGCGATCATAGATGTACCTTCGTTCATTGGGCCTGTTGGGCTCTTTGACTTCTTTGTTGTGATCACTTAAGAGTTCTCCTCTTTTATGTTTGCTTTTTCTCGTTTACCACTCTCTGGAAGCTAACAAAAAAGGCTTCTGGAGTTGTCATCGCCCCTTCAGGGGTGGTGCTTCCTTTGACGGGGAAGCGGTGTTTTGGTTTAGGGTTCCCGGACTGAGCCTGATGGCTCCGGCTCAGTCCAATTTTCTAAGGTTCTTCCGAAGTTACTCTTTTTCTTTCTTTTCTTTCAAGGCTTTTTTTATCTTTCTGGGAGATATCTGATGGCCACATAGTCGGCAACATCTGTATAGCTTATTGAATTTTACTTCTCCTAGCGTAAGTTCAGAGATGGTTTTGGCGAGTGTCGGGCTCATTCCTCGGGCGCCATTCAAAACCTTTGAGAGATGGTTCTTGGATATTCCTAACATTGCTGCAAATTCTTTTCCAGTCATTTTTTCTTTTTTTAGATATTTTTTAAGGTGCATATGCCTTCCTTTTTTTCCCGCGCCTAGGTCGGATTTTCTGGCCGCATTTGTTACAAACATGAAATACTTCGGTAAACTTCACTTCTCCAGAAGAAAATTCTTCAATAGCTTTAGCCATCTCCATACTACAGGCTCGGGTGCCTTTAATTACTCCTGTTACGTGATTGTAATGTTTGTTTAATACCTTGGCGAGATCTTTTAAAGTCAGTTTCTCTTTTTTCAAAAAAGCCTTTACCTTCATGCTGCTCCTGTTTGTTATGAATTTCACAGAAAACATAAAAGTTTCAGAAATATAAGTCAACCTGAAATGCTCTTCTTTTTCATAGACATGAAAAATCCAAACGCGAATTTTAAAACAAACACAAAATGTGTTGCATGAAAATGCGCGATGTGTTATGATGATGTCAGTTAGTCGGAAATCCCGAATAACTCGCGAGCACTTAAAAACATAGGAGCCAACCAATGTTAGATAGATACCTAGAGCAGGATGTCCCATCTCCATATGAAATGGAAGAATGCCGTTCTTGCCATCAGAAAGATCAAATGCTGGATGATGCCAGCGAATACTTTGATGAAGTATTAAAGCAGCTTTATAGCACGAGTGAATTAGATAAAGAAATCCTTCACCATTGCTTAGAAGAGGTTGCCTTCTTACTGAAGGTGAAAATGCCCAAGACTTGGTTACAAGTCGAAAGGACATCGCCGCAAAACATGCTCAGAGAATGGATGTCACAAAACAACAAATATCTTTACAAACTTGCTCAATAACAAACAGGAGTCATATATGTCATTTTTACCACAAGATTATCAAGCGCCAAAATCGGCCGGCTTTTACATGAAGCTACAAGATGGCGAAAACCGCATCAGAATTTTAAGTAATGCGATCGTAGGATGGGAAGACTGGATAGAAAATCGTCCAGTTCGTTACAGAATGGATCAAAAACCTAAGACTCAAAATGATCCAAAGAAGCCTATCAGGCACTTTTGGGCATTTATTGTATGGAATTATAATGAGAGCAAAATACAGATATTGCAAATCTCTCAGGCGTCCATAAGGAAAACTTTAGAATCTCTTTGCCAAGATGCAGACTGGGGTAGTCCTTGGCTTTATGATATCAAGATCATTAAATCAGGAGCGCTAAAAGACACAGAATATATGGTTAATCCCTTACCGCATAAACCTGTTTCCGATCAAATAAGAGAGGCTTTTTCAAAGCAGCCATGCTACTTAGAGGCTTTGTTTGAGAATGCGGACCCATTCGCAATGGGATTAGAGTCTTACACAAAAGGAATGTTTGATGTTGTGGAGGTGCCTAAAAAACAAAAATCTGAGCCACAGGTAGCTGTGAAAAAGGTTATAACCGATGCACAAGCCAGAGAATTAGGAGAGCTTCTTCTGTGGTGTGATTCCCAATATCTTGACCTTATGTGGAAATCTTTAGAAAAAGAATACAACGTAAGGACTGTAGAAGAAATACCCGCAGACCTATACACAAGGCTGTTAGCGGCGGCTAAGAAGAATGCAAACACAGTCAAAAACAAACAGGAGAAAGTAGCGTGAGCTTAACACACGAACAGCTATTAGAGCGTAAGAAGTATATAGGCGCTTCAGATGCACCCGCAGTAATGCGGGTGTCTCCTTGGAAAACGCCCCTACAATTGTGGATGGACAAGGTTTCAGACCATGTTTCTACATTCACAACTCCAGCTATGCAAAGGGGTAATGAACTAGAAGAAAGAGCCCGACAATGTTTTGAAAACATGACAGGACTTGTTATGTTTCCTAACAAAGTAAAGGTACACGAAACAATTCCTTACATGAGAGCTTCTTTGGATGGTATGGACATCGAAGAACAAAATTTTGTAGAGATCAAATGTGTTAATTTAGTGGACCATACCATGGCAATGGCAGGAAAAGTTCCTGAAAAATATGTGCCTCAGGTTATGCATCAGCTGGAAGTTTGCCAACTTGACATGGGTTACTACTTTTCTTTTGACGGAAAAGATGGTGTTATAGTAAAGGTATACCGTGATGAAAAATATATAAAAAATCTGATAAAAGAAGAGGAAAATTTCTGGCAATGCGTAGAAAACTTCATAGCTCCTCCAATGACGGAGAAGGATTACAAGATAATGACTTCTCAAGAGTGGCAAGATATTGCTGGAAGGTGGCTGTCGACCAAGAAACAGCTAAAAGAATTGGAGAAGGCGGAAGCCGAACTACGTGGTTCTTTGATCTTGATGACAGAGGAGAGAAATTGCACGGGCTCTGGAGTCTGCGTCCAAAAAAAACTTCGAAAAGGAAATGTAGATTACTCGAAAATCCCTGAGCTACAAGGCAAAAATCTTGATATTTTCCGTAAGAGTAATATAGAATATTGGCAAATTGAGGAGGCAAGATCATGAATGGAGATTGGACACAAACACTTACTTTAATGGGCGTTTTCGTGGCGCTTTTCGGAACATTAGCTATGATGATCATTTGGATGACCGCCAAGCTTGATTCAGATATAAAAAGTTTAGGTAATAGATTAGATGGTCATGCCACCCGCATCGATCAGCTATATAGAATGTTTATAGATTTATTAAAAGATCGTAAATAAAAAGAGCCTAGCGTAAATGACAAAAACGCTAGGCCCCCCACAAAAAGAAGGAAGTTGCTCACTGTCATGGGCAACTTCTTCATATTACACAAAGAGGAATTATGGAAAAGCAATTATTGCTTTTTGCTGATAGCAAAGAGGAAATTCTAGAAAGAAGAATGGCTAAGCTCGAAGAAAAATATGAGAATTTACGCAAAGGCAGTCACGCAAAAATGGGTGTAATACTAAAAATATGTTCCGATCTTAAATCCGAAAATGAGTCACTTAAAGCTGCAATTTGCCGAAATTCTCCGATCTACAGAGAGGCCCTTTTTTGATGGAAAAAAGGAATTTAAATCCCGGGGATGTGGTGCAGTTGAAACCAAACCATGAGCACTATGCAGAGATGTTGCTTGTGGTTACATCCCCGAGAACTTTTGGCTGTCAAGGGTATTTGTTAAGCTGGGCCCCGTTCGAAGGGGTTTCTTTTAAAGGAAAATCCTTCTTTAAGGTCTCATGGGATCAAATGGAATACGTTGGAAAATTACCCTTCTTTGATGAAGAAGATTATAAGGATCAATAATGACAGCCCCTAGATGCATAATAAGCAAATGCACATTATGCGGAAGAGTCAAGCCTACACAGGTTCTTGACAATGGCTACAATATTATATGTAAAACCTGTGATAAAAAGCTCGGTTATCCTAGTATATATTCAAATATAGCATAGAGGATAATATGGCTTCTCCCACAAATAGATCCGCAAGCGCTCCAGCATGTTCTAGAATTCTTTTTAAAGACGAGGTGGTCTCGACAAAAATTTGCGCTATATGTGAAAAGGTTTGTACCTTCGGGAATTTTATTTTCTCAAGCTTTTCAGCTCATGAAAAGAGAAAAGAATATATCTGCTCAAAAGAATGCATGGAGATTCAAATATACGAAAGGAATTTTGTTAATAGCTTAAAGGCCTCTAAAGAAAAGGCTGAAGCAGAAGCGGCAGAAAAAGCAGCTAAAAAAGTGGATGTGGCGGCGGTTGCATTGTCACCAAGAAAATCAGTTTCTCTAGATATCCCGATCAATATCAGTGATGAAGCGAAAAAGATAATACGAAGACAAGCTACACCTTTTGTGAAGGGACAAACATGAAAATTTCCATAAGTCTATCAGATAATAAAATGACAATCACTTTTAAATGGACATCCATTGAAGAAGCATTGCCTAATGATGGGATGAAAGTATTGGCTATTTATAGAAGCAAAGAAGGAATGACATATAATTGTGCCTATAGAGGGTGGTTTAGAGATATAATATACGATTGTTCTTTTGAGAAAGGTAAATTCATAATGGAAATGGATGGACCAGAATTGCCAGCTACTCATTGGATGCCATCAATAGACTTACCAAAAGAATAAAAAGGACCGATTGTAAAAAGTGGATGAAAAATTCTGTATCATATCAGGAGATATACATAGGCTTATAAAGATTAAAGAGGAAGAAGATTGGGCCTTTCACGCATGGCGAATTCATGAAAAAGATGACTTATATTGGGTGCCAGTGAAAGATTACAAAGCAAATCTTACTGAAGGTCATTGGTATTATCGACCTTTTTTTGATGACCAATGTCAGGCATGCTTGAGAAGGTGGAGAAGCCGAGAAGGATGATGGACGATTATAAAACTCCTCCACCTAAAAAAACTTACAAGCGGATCTAATGGGAAGGATTTCTTAGTATGGACGGAAAAATGAAAAATCAAAAAGAAATAAGTTCCTCTGAACTTATCCCAGTATATCTTTATGATCAACTTGTAGTTTCTAACGCCATTATGCGTGAAGTGCAAAAAGGAAATTTGGAATTTGCAAAACAATTGAAAAAAGACGCGCTCGAGTATTTAAAAGAAAAAAATATGGAAACTGAATGGTTGGAAACTATAGTTTGGAAGGATGAAAAATGAAACATCCTTTTAAAAATCCAAAAGAGGATATATGAAAATTATAACAATTACCTGGCGACTCCAAAAGCAGGTTTTAAAATAAGGAGAAAAAATGAAAACTATTACTTCATTTTTATGTGTTATGCTGTCGACGTCTGTAATGGCGACTGATATGCAAGTTGTAAAATATTTTGTTCAAATCGAAATGCAAGATGCAAAAGATCGCATGATAGAAGGCGATCTAGATCCATGTGAATATAGCTATTTTTATGGTAAATATCGCGCTCTTGAAGATGTATTAGAATTTATCAAAAAGCCTAAGAAAGAGATAAAATAGGCTTTTACGCTAGTCGGCAGTAGCGTAGGCCCTTTAGCAAGGCTCTGTCGAGTTATTTCTTCTTTTTCTTAGGAATCTTGGCACCAGCCTTACGGGCTGTGCTTAGAGCGATAGCAACGGCTTGCTTTTGCGGTTTTCCGTGTTCCATTTCAGTGCGGATATTCGATGAAATGGTTTTTTTTGATTTACCTTTTTTTAGTGGCATATGATATTCCTTTGTAATTTTATGATTTACATGTTAATTGCAATTGGCTGGATTATCAACTCATTAACATATCCATTTAGGAAAGACAGATGAGACTTGCTGTATTAAATGAAACAATACCCTGTAAAATCTGCGGATTTCCTATTCCATGCGATACATCAGAACCAAAAATTTGCACCGTATGTTATGCCTAAAGCTTTACTTCTTTTGGTTCTCTTTGTGACCTATTCTTATAATTAGGTTGAGAGAAAATAAGTACAGCTAGGGCATCAGGATCAGTTGGTATCATAGAAACACCGTTTGCCCTAAGCTTAGGTTCCCACTCTTTCTTGAGCCGCTCAAAACATCTTTCATATTTATGTGTCAAAATGTATTGAAGGCGTCTTTTCATGTCTTCATCAAAGATATCCTCATGGATGTCATTTTTGATGACTTTTTTTTGTGTCTCTGAAAGTCTAAACAACTCTTGATCATCTACTGAAATTTTCATATTTCTCCTAACAAGCTAAGTAACCTGTAAAAAAAGTATTAGGATCCGTTGCACCACCATATACATCATCCGTGTCCGCGGTTTCACCAATTCCTATAACCGTTGTTGTACATGTATCAGCCGCATCCATATCAACTAATGCATTACATTCGCATGCATTGTTCACATTTGATGCGCCTCTTTGTGTGGAATTTGTCCAAATTCGATTAGAAGTAGCTAAATTAACAACTGTCTTTGTATTTATTGTACAGCCTGTTAAAACACATGTTGCACTTAAGTTATATCTTCCTGTAACTGGTGCTGTAAAAACTCCTGTGCCGTTATTGTAGTCTGCATTCTGATCAAAAATTTCTGTATCACACACAAAAGTATAAATTGTAGAATTACCGGTAACATTATTTGTTGGTGAACTTTTAAAGGCAGCAAATGCTGTTTGAAGAGGGTAATTTATTTCTCCTGAAGTAGCCACGCTCATCACATTTGTAGTACCTAAAGCAGTAGAAGCGGCGATCACAAATGCATCTGATGCACTATTATCTAAACCGAAAGTAAATGTTGTTACCCCAGAAATCGTTGCTTGAAAAGTTGGATCTGCAGCTGTTCCTCCACCGACAGTAGAAAGGATATTTGCTGAAGAGGTAGCAGTGTTAGAGCTATTTGTCACAGTTAATGTGTTTGTATTTCCAGAATTTGACGAGCCAAAAGTTGCGCTAGGTCCTCTATTGAACAATGTTTGTGTTGTTGTATTTATATTTGAAGATGTACCTGTAAAGATAAGTCCGCCATAATTTATTGTACCAGCACCTGTTATGGCATTTGTATTACTAGAAGAAATCACAGATCCACTTAAACTCATCGTTTGAGATATTGAAATTGCGGATGCAGATCCAGAAAGAAACTGTGAACCTGTTACTGCTCCGTTTCCAGAACCTCCACAAGTGACTGCTGTAACGTTTTGAGCTGATGAATCTACAGAAGCGTAAGTAAAAGCTATAGCCCCTGTAGAGGAAGAAGTAACTGGATTTTTTAGTGAAGACCAACTAAGATTAAATGTGCCTGCAGAAATGGTGTTGGCCGTAGAAGAAGCGCCAGTGTTTGTAAAAAGAGAATAGGACAAACTTAATGCTCCCGCACTACTAGAAGCAAATAAGCCTATACCTGTAGTGCCTAAGTCTCCAGTACAACGGTTTAGGGCAATTGCTGCACTACCACTTGAAGTTGTGAAAGATATTCCTGTATTGTTAGTGCAATTCAAATTGCAATTAACAAGATTAACAATTGAAGCCGCTGAACCAGTTACTGCGAGTAGAAAATCGGAATTTGTTTGCAGTTGAATGCCCGAAATAGTAACAGTACCCGCTGCTGTAAATGTCGCCTTACCTGAAATGATCACTTTACCAGTTTGGTTTAATGAGCTGTCGGATCCATAGGCTGTTAAATTAACGCCAGCCTTTAAAGTTAAGTTTTCTGTATAGGTGCCTGGCCTAATAAAAATTGTGTCACCAGAAGAAGCGGAAGTAAGCGCTGCGGCGATTGTTGTATGGGTTCCGTTGGCGGCGCTAGCATCTACAATAAACTTAGCTGGCCCGTAGTTGTTGGTCGATAGAGCATGAGTAAACGCGCTCATAAAACCTCTTTTTTATTTTTTTGAGCCATTCTTCTTTTTTCTGTCCAAGGTTTCCCTTTCATTTTTTCTCTCATTTTCTCTTTACTTTCTTCTGTATGTGGTTTTCTTTTTTTCCCCGCTCTGTATCCTTTAATACCTTTATTCCAGGCGGCAACTCCAGTTCGTTGCTTACTCCATAATTCCAATGTCTCTTTAGAGTATATTCCTTTTTTTCCTTTATTCCATACTACTGGATTATTTGGTAATTTAGGCTCGACAATAGCATGACATATATCACAAAGAGTTATCACGTTACTTGGTTCATATCTCAATTCTTCACTTTCTTTCCAAGGCACAATATGATGAGCATGTAATGTTTGTGTATTTCCACATCTCGTACATTTATATCCATCACGCTCTAATATTTGAGTCCTAAATTGAAAATAAAATCTTCCGCCTTTCCCTCTACTTCTGAATAATCCTTTATTTCCGACTGGTTTGCCCGTCCTTCGAGATTTATTTTTGCATTCCTTACATTTATTTCCATATTTGCAATGAGACTTGATAAATCTCTCTAATTCTTTTTCTTCACCGCATTTTCTACATACTTTTAACATGTGTTTTCTCCTATTTAGCGGAGTGTACCACATTCGTTAATTCTATGCATGAGTAAACGTCATATTAATCCTTAAAATGCCTTAATGGATAATCTGTAATGATTCAGGGCTTGCAAGAAATATTGCCATTCTGGGAACTCAAGCGTTTTACTACCGGATCTAGGAAGCATTTCTACCTTTGTGCTTGACTTGGTTGCTTGATATTCCACCACATTCGGATCTGTATGAGCGCTGATAATCAAATTCCATATACCAGGATCGTGCAGCTCGTTTATGAATAATTGAGAAAATGGTACAGTAGCAAAGACGTTAATGGAGGGATAATTGAAGAGGATGGCTGTCTGAAAGATGTTAATTTGATCACAAAAAGGAAGAAATTCCGCGAAATCAATAATGATATCATCTCGCGCATCGAAAGTTATTTGGTTTGTTGAGTTATCATAAGTAATATTCTCCACGTTGCTTCCTAAAACTGTTGCGAGAATATTAATCAGTCCTGAGGCCAGATCTACAACAATATTTGAAACTAATGCCATATATTTTCCTTTAACCTATAAGCCATGTTCCGATCACAGAAACGGCCATAAAAAATCCCTGTGTAGCATCAAAGCGAAGCGTTAAAGAATCGCCTATAGCTGTGCTGGTCGCTGTTCCCGCCGCAGATGATAATAATGTACCAATGCGTATCTTTTGAGCTCCTACAGCCTGAATAATCAACGCTCCTGCGGTCGTACACGAATAAATAAATAGATCACCGTCAGCCAGTCCGGCACTCACAGGAAGCGTCCTAGTTACGGCCGCTGTGACGAATTCACCCGAATTTAAACTGCTTGTCCCGGCACCACCTACTTGTGAAAATGGCGGACTCTTAATTGTAAGGGTATTCGTGGCTCCAGATGTCTTACTTCCCGAAAGGCCGACGATGTTCCAATTGTTCGCAATCGGGCTTAATGCGCCGCCTGAATCTCCAGTGATGGTTTTCCCGGCGCCTGTTGTGCTTAGTGTCACAAAACCTGTCGCTGCTACTGCAAAACTAGAGGAATCAAAATTAGAAAGGCCGATTTTTGTCGCATCAGCTGATGCTAATGCCTGTGATGTTTGAACATTTACAGTCAAAGTACTAACAGCACCGCTAGTTGTGACAGGCGATGTTCCTGCTGCCGTTGAAGCCCCCAAAATATTCCAATTATTTGCTGTTGGACTAAGGGCACCTCCAGAATTTCCTGTTATTGTCTTACCAGCACCCGTGGTACTTAATGTGACAAAACCTGTTGCAGCTACTGCGAAACTAGAGGAATCAAAATGTGAAACGCCATTTTTTGTCGAATCAGCACCTGCAACAGCTGTAGTACGTTGTATTTCAATTGTGAAAGAATTTGCTGCCAAAGAATCAGTTCGTATTACATTGGCGCCGATAGTCCCGGTGGCTACTTGAGCGCCCGTGATAGTAATTATTCCAGATCCATTTGGAGTAACCGGGTTACTCCCAGGCGCTGTGAATGTGTCAACTGTTATAGAATCAACTGCCGCACCACCACCGACTAGGCTGACGAATCCGTTAACATCTACTGTAAATTCGGTGTTATTAAAAGACGCGAAACCCAATTTGGTAATATCTGTGACAGGTATAGCCTGTGCTATGGGCATATTTATTTGAAGACTAGCGGGGCCAGTTGTAAAAGTAACAGCAGCTAAATTGCTCGTTAATGTAGAAAATGCAGGATCTGCACCTGTTGAACCTATAAGGAGTTGTCCATTAGTGCCGACAGCTAGCTTGGTAATGGTCGCTGTTCCTGCACCCACTAAAACAGCATGGTTAGTTAATCCTGTGAGTTGAGTTGTGAGAGTGCTTGTGCCAGGAGAACCTACGGTTGTTATACTACCAGAACCGACTGTGAAAATATTATTAGCCGTTGGTGGTACAGGGCCGCCAGAATTGCCTGTGAGGGTAAATATCGGAGATCCGCCACCGCCACCACCAGCTATATTTATTATGCCGGCTTGGCTCATATATAAAATCCTATGACATAAATAGTTTCCAGATCTGTGGCAAAAGTAGATGGGCTTGTGATGTTTATTTTAAATGGCAACGCAACGGGTATAATTTGTGGAGTATCAAAACTCCATTCATTTGATCCTGTAGCACCTGTAAACCTCAAAGGAGGATTAAAATTAGAATTGGCTGTAAAATCATTATAAAGTGGGCCTGTCCAACCCAAACTCCAACTAGCACTAGCTCCAGGAACAGTCACATTTGTTCCTCGTGCAAAAATTCCAGTAAGAAAAAAGTTTCCTGTAGGAGTAAATAAAGTAGACGCGCCTGCAACTGTCATATTTACAGAAACACCCGGGATAACAATTACGCCACTGGGGGTGCTACTGCTATTGCTGAAAATTCCCGCCTGGCTCATGTAGTTCCTATGAAATAGTAATAAACTGCGACACCATATAGATAAGACCTACGCCTCCAGCCCCCGTGCCGCTTTTGACATAAACTTGAGTGCCCGCTGGAATAGCTTCATGAGAAGGGTTGCCTTCATCTTCATCATAAAGAAAAAAAGAATTTGCAGGAGCTACATCTATATCTGTAACACCGTCTATAGATATTGTTACAAGAATATTTGAATTGTTAACGATTTTCAAAATATATGAAGGATGTACTAAAGGGCCTCCCAGGGCTACGTAAGAGGCCGCTAATGTGGCAGAGTCCACACTTCTTAAAGTTTCCCAGTTTAATCTTGTTGTGTAGCCCATTTTTACCCCTATTCTGCTTTTGGCTGTTCTTGTGCAGCTTTTTCTTCTTCCGCTTTCTTGGCTGCTTGGGCCCTACATTGGTCTTCGATTTGACCAACGTATTTTTGGAATTGGAAAAGAGCCTCTTTTACTTCTACTAACGGAGAGTCGTGATCAGCAAAAAACTGATAGATCTTCTCTCCGATTTTGCATTCAAGTTTCGATACGGTTTTCAGCATAGTCCTCCTTTATAGGTTAAAGTAATCTTTAACCGTTTATAAAGGTCTTACTATAAAATATGCAAATGAGGAAACATCTGCCGTTTGCGTTGATGCAGGAGTGCCCAAAATCAAACTAGTGACAGTGAAGCTTGTAGCATTTATGATAGTATATGTGTACTCGCCTAATGTTACAGAGCCGTTGCTAGCTATCCTAGATAGGAATATCAAGTCACCAGTAGCGATATTTGTGTTGGCAATTGTGACTGTACCTAAAGTGAGTACTCCAGTACCTGCGAAGTCAGTAGCAGCTCCAGTTTTAATTTGTAGGCCTTTTCCAGTTGTCGCGATTCTTAAGTTGGCTCCTGTAACCTTAACATCACCAGACCCTGCGTTCAGGACTGTAGTTGATGTTGTTGTTGTTGAGCCCAAGGTAACAGTTTTTGCTGCACCACCTGTACCGATAAGCAATGTAGTCGCTGCGGCATCGCCTGAAATGGTAATTGCTCCTGTACCAGTAGCCAATGTGAAGATACCATTTGTGGTCGTGTATGTTGTTCCTGCAGTACCTGTATTCACGTTAACTGCAGTAGCGCCCGTGATATTACCGATAGTAACGATATGCGCTATTGCGTTAGTCCCGACGTTTACTCCACCTGTACCGGCATTAAGTGATACCGCAGTAACACCAGTAGAGTTACCGATATTGATCGTATGGTCTGCTGCGTCAGCGCCGATTGAGATGGTTCCTGTTCCTGTAGTTAAAGCGAATGCTCCGTTAGTTGTGTTAAATGAGCTAGCGCCAGTTCCTGCGTTAATCACAACAGTAGAAGCGCCAGTAACATTACCTATGGTTACTGCGTGAGCAATAGCATTTGTTCCGACGTTTACACCACCTGTACCACCATTAATAGATACAGCAGTTACTCCTGTCGAGTTACCGATCGTGATAGTATGGTCAGCAGCATCAGCACCGATTGAGATAGTTCCTGTTCCTGTTAATAGACTGAAAATGCCATTAGTAGTCGTTAGGGTTGTGCCACCTGTTCCTGTGTTGATATTGACAGCAGTAGCACCTGTGATGTTACCGATGGTTACAGTATGCTCGATAGCATTAGTACCAACGTTAACGCCAGAAGTACCACCATTTAAGGAAACGGGAGTCGCGCCTGTAGAGTTACCAATATTGATGATATGATCAGCAGCATCAGCGCCAATGGATATAGTTCCAGTCCCGGTAAGTAGGCTAAAGATACCGTTAGTGGTTGTGACTGTAGAGCCACCGGTACCAGTATTGATATTAACGGCTGTAGCTCCGGTGATATTACCTATGGTGACTGTATGGGCAATTGCGTTCGTACCGACCGTGACACCGGCAGTACCTGCGTTAAGAACTACTTGAGTAGCGCCTGTGCTATTGCCTAAAGTGATAATATGAGCAGCTGCATCAGTACCAATGTTGATACCACCAGTTCCTGTAGCGATAGTGAATGTGCCGTTTGTAGTTGTAAAGGCAGAGCCACCAGTACCAGTATTGATATTGACTGCAGTACCGCCTGTAATGTTACCTATCGTAATTGTTTTAGCAACTGCGTCTGTTCCGACCGAAATGGCTCCTGTGCCGGTCAACACACTAAAGATACCGTTGGTTGTTGTTATTGTAGATCCGGCGGTTCCTGTGTTAACGTTTACTGCAGTAGCGCCTGTGATATTTCCAATTGTTACTATATGGGCTATAGCATTAGTGCCTATGTTTAATGCACCAGTGCCGGCGTTTAGTACTATGCTTGTAGCGCCCGTGGAGTTACCTAGGGTGATTGTACGAGCAGCCGCTCCTGTTCCTATATTGATTGCATCTGCTGAAGCATCCGAACCGATATTGATTGCTGTACCACCAGAAAGGATTGTTGCACTTCCACTTAATGAGGCTAAACCGCTCGCTCCGATTGTTGTGAATAAAGCAGCCGCTGGAGTTGTTCCTCCGATAGCTGGATTAGCAGCGAACACAGCCGCAAGACTCTTTGGTTGTACTGCAAGAGGTGTTCCTGGGTTTAAGTTGGTTCCTGCTACTGCCTGGGCATCTGTAGCTTCTTGAATAAGCCCTACAGCAGCTTCTGTGGCTAAATTACCACCTGCTATTACAACGCTATTAACAAATGTAAAGACATCGTTGGCTAATGGCACTACAGAACCTGCTGGAGCTGTCCCTGCTTCTAATTGTGCTAATGTAGAGAGAAGTACACTACCAGCTAATGTAGTAGATGCAGGCGAAGCTCCTCCTGTTACCCATGTCAGGCCATTGTATACATATTCTGCTGGTGGCGTTACGCTTTTATCGAAATATTGCTGACCTAATTGGGCTCTAAAACTTAATGGAGGAGGTCCAAAACCTGTCACTGCACCATCTTGAACCGCTATTAGACCACCTATACCATATGCTGTCATATAAACCTCGTGCTTGTAGCCGTTTTACGGCAATTTAATTTTTTGATTTGACAATACATTAAAATTTTAATTGCGTCAAATATTTTATATTTTGGTAACATGCATTGACAAAATTTGTGACTTTTGTTACCATAGGTATATGAAAGAAGAAAAAGCGTACCTTACAATCTTAGAATTCGCGCATGAAATATCGGCGCATCCTAATACTGTTAGGAAAATGATCAAGAGCGGGAGAATATCGGCCTTCAAACTAGACGGAGGCAGGAAATCGGCCTATAGAATAGCCAGATCAGAAATAACCAGAATGGCGGTTGTTGATTTAGAAAAGATCGTTAATGATATGGTAGAGAAGCGGTTGAAAGAGAAAAAATGATATGGCAACGCCAGGTTTGGCGGGGTGAGGCATGACGTGGTGAGGCGTCACATGGCAGGGCCAGGTTTGGCAAGGCAAGGCATGGTTCGGCTAGGCGTGGCAAGGCGAGGGTAGGCAAGGTAAGGTAAGGCGAGGCTTGGTTTTAATAATAGGAGAAGCATATGAGTGAAGCCTGGGTGCAAGTACTAGCTCTTTTCGTAGGGAATGCAGCGTTAATTTTATGGTTTAGATCTGAATCTCGAGCTGATTGGCGTCATATGGATAATAAGTTAGATATTTTCGTTAAAGGAATCCAGGAAGAAATAAAAGATTTCCATGGCAGATTGGAAAGGCAGGATGCAGAGTTTAAGGGAAGACTAGAGAAGCAAGACGCGGAATTTAAGGCCCATCTTCTATATCATCATCAGAAAGAAAATAAGTAATTAGTTTTGGTTCGGCCTGGTCTGGTTCGGCTGGGCATGGTATGGCGAGGCATGGCGGGATAAGGCTTGGCATGGTGAGATGTGGTCTGGTTCGGCAAGGTCTGGTTCGGCTAGGTGTGTCTGGGTTAGGCCAGGTGAGGTAAGGTCTGGCGAGGCATGGAACGGCGAGGTCTGGCTGGATGGGGCGAGATGAGGCGAGGCTTGGTTTATTAAAAGGAAAAATCTATGACAGAAGCAACAATACAAGTATTGACGATTGTAGGATCAAATTTAGTGATTATGTTCACATTTTTTGGTGTAACTGTATCTTTGCATAATGGAATACGCGAAGAAATAAGGGCTATTAAAGACGAGATGAAAGACTTCCACGGTAGGCTATGCGCTATTGAAGAAAGAAACAAGAATAAATAAGTTATTGCCGGGTGGGGCCCGGCACGGCGGGGCCCGGTGAGGCTCGGACAGGTAAGGCTGGCCATGGTGAGGCTGGGCCATGGCGTGGCTAGGTATGGTACGGTGAGGTGCGGTATGGTTTTATTACACAAACAAAAAGGAAAGAAATGAAGCAAGCAGAAGTAAAAATTAAAGGGTTGAGACCAATTTTATTCCATGCGTTTAAAATTGAGGCTATAACAAATCTAGGGCAAAAGAAATCTGGTAGCGCCGGAAATAACCCAGAAGAATGGAAGTC
>Ga0134121_10000589_pt1 | contig 40440 bp, 5 predicted proteins | sample KB301_FD_96463 | JGI IMG/M metagenome (GOLD analysis project Ga0134121, IMG submission 96463) | Terrestrial soil microbial communities without Nitrogen fertilizer from Kellogg Biological Station, Michigan, USA - KB3-0-1 | ecosystem: Environmental > Terrestrial > Soil > Unclassified ...
GATAAGATTCTGTTCTCCGCGCTAAGTCCCTGGCCCGGCAATCACGTTTGCGCGGAGGGGCGCTATCTTGAAGGAGGAACCGAAGGGGGGAAAGAGAAGCGTGCCGCGATCTTCATAGGTCCGGAGTTCGGCACCGTCACGCGACCCGACCTCGTCGCCGCCGCGCGCGAGGCCGGCGACGCCGACTTCGATGTGCTGATCGCCTGTGCCTTCAACTACGAGGCTCATGCCTCCGAATTCAACAAGCTCGGCCGCATCCCGGTCCTCAAAGCGCGCATGAACGCGGACCTGCACATGGCCGGCGATCTGAAGAACACCGGCAAGGGAAATCTCTTCGTCATCTTCGGCGAGCCCGACATCGACATCCTCCCTGCCGAAGAGGGCCAGGTTAGGGTCAAGATCAACGGCGTCGATGTCTTTCATCCGAACACCGGCGAGGTCCGAAGCGATGGCGCCGAGGGCATCGCCTGCTGGTTCATCGACACTGACTACAACGAAGAGAGCTTCTTCGTCCGCCACGCTTACTTCCTGGGGGCCAACGATCCCTACAAAGCGCTCAAGACCACCCTCAAGGCGGAGATCAACGAAGAAGCGTGGGCCACGCTCCACAGCGACACCTCACGCCCGTTCGACAAGCCCACGTCGGGGCGCATCGCGGTGAAGGTCATCAATCATCTCGGCGATGAGGTGATGAAGGTGTTCCGGGTAGGGTGAGAGGACGGGGAGAGCCAGACGTAGAGATTCTGCCGCCCTCCGGGCTGTGGTGTAGCCCTTCGGGCTGAGTCGCTGAGCTTGGGCGGGCTCGGTGTGGGAAAGGGCTGTCCCATTCCACCCCCATGACCGGCGCGATTCCCCCAATGGGGGCGGCCTTAGAAGTCCCAGTTTCTACACCCCCTCTGGCGTATCGGGGTCTCCCTGCTCCCTCAGGGCCTGCCGTACGTCTGGTTCGCTTCCGCCGCGGCGTCCTGGAGAAGCTTGGCGAGGGCCTGGGGCACGTCGATGACCTGCCCATTGGCGAGCACGAGCCGCGCGGGGAGCCCCTGGGGCGTCCGCTTGTAGAGCACGCCGTAGATCGACAAGGCCGCGGTGTAGGTGCCGGCGACGGAGGGATGGAAATCGTCGGAGGCGTAGAGCGGTGCCCTGGGGTCCCGCCGCCAGGCGGCGCGGAAGGCTTCGCCGGCGGGGAAGAAGAGCCCGTTGACGTCGGACGCCGCGAGGGAGTACGAGTCGCGCACGTCGTCGAAGAAGGCGGCCCTCTCCAACTCCGGCCAGACCATGTAGAGTGCGGTCCGGCCGCCGGCGCTGCGGATCAGCTCGTCGAACTTCTTCGTCCACAGCCGCAGGTGGACGCGACTGTCGGGCAGCGACGAGGGACCCTGCTGCAACACGACGACGTTCCACTTCTTGCTGGCGATCGCCGTCGCGGCCTGGCCGTCGTTCCAGTGGTCCTCCAGGTTGGCGCCGCCCAAGGTGACGGACTCGACGTACAGGGTCTTGCCGGCGGCCTTGGCGAGCGCCTGCACCACGAGGGGCAGATCGTTGGCGGAGGTCAGGCTGTTGCCGATGAACAGGACGCGCAGGCTCTTGCCGGGAGGGGGCTTGAGCCCGTACGTGTCGCTTTTGCCCGTGCAGGCGAACAGCAAGGAAAAGATGATCGCGAAACCCGAAGCGGCCCCCGCGATGGATGTCCTGTGGCCTCGAATCGTCACGTGGCGGTCCTCCTATAGGTCGAATCTAAAGTCAACGTTTTCCGAACTGCTCATTCGCCTCGGCCGCGGCGTCCTGCAAGAGAGAGGTGAGGGGCGGCGGCACCTTGGCGAAAGCCCGCGCCGGCAACCCCACCGGCGAACGGCCATAGAGAATGCCGAAGATCGATAGCGCCACCGTCAACGAGCCGGCGGGCGAGGGGTGAAGGCCGTCCCGCTTGTAGAGGGTCACTTTGGGGTCGCGCCGCAGGACCGCCCGCCAGGCCTCGCCGGCCGGAAAGAGCATGCCGTTCACGTCCTCGGCGGCCAGCCGGTAGGAGTCCCGGACCTGATCGAAGAAGGCGAAGCGGTCCAGGGTGGGCCAGACCATGTAGAGCGCCGGCCTCGCGCCGGCTTTGCGGATGGGCTCGGCGAAGCGCCGGGTCCACTGGCGCAGGTTCTGGCGGTTCTCGGGCGTCGAGGAGGGGCCCTGCTGCAGGACCACGACGTCCCAGCCTCCCGCCTTGATCTCGCGCAGCGCTCCGCCATGTTTCCAGTGATCCGCGAGGCTGGCGCCGCCCCGGGTGGCCTGGGCGACCTCCAGCTTCTCACCCGCCGCCTGCGCGAGGTGCTGCACGATGGTGGGCATATCGTTGGAGTAGGTCAGGCTGCAACCCACGAAAAGGACGCGTAGACGTTCCATTCGCCTATGGTACCCCGCTTTGGCGAGGAAATCGGTGCGGTCCTCAGGCGATCTCCTCGGCGGCGAGGAACGACCTGAGCTCTTCGTCGGAGAGACCGTTGAGCTCGGAGAGGAGGGCGGAGATGTCCGCGCCCTGGGTGGCCAGGACTCTCTGCCCAACGGCGTCGGCGAACTCCGCGAGCCGGGGTGTGGCGAACAGCGCCTGGAGCGGCAGGTCGATGCCGAAGGTTTCGCGGACGCGGGCCAGCACCTTGGTGGCGATCAGCGAGTGCCCGCCCAGGTCCCAGAAGCTGTCGTCGATCCCCACGCGGTCGACCTTCAGCACCTCGCGCCAGATGGCGGCGACGTCCTCCTCGAGAGTCGTGCGCGGCGCGATGAATTCCCCTTCGGTGCGCAGCGGCTCGGGGGCGGGCAGGGCGCGGCGGTCCACTTTGCCATTGGGGGTGAGCGGCAGGGCGTCGAGGAAGACCCAGGCGGCCGGCACCATGGCGGCGGGAAGACGACGGGCGAGCCGCTCGCGCAGCTCCACCGCGCCGACGCCGATGCTCTCAGGAGCCGCGGCATGGGCCACGACATAGGCCACGAGGCGGTGATCGCCCGTTTCCTCCTTGCGTGCCAACACGGCGGCGGCGGCGACCTCCGGCTGGGCGGCGAGCACGCTCTCGATCTCGCCCAGCTCGATGCGGACGCCGCGGATCTTGACCTGTTGGTCGATGCGGCCGAGGAACTCGATCTGACCGCCGGGGAGCCATCGCGCCAGATCGCCCGTGCGGTACAGGCGCTCGCCGGGCGGGTCTTCCGGGGTGCCCGGCGGATGGGGCACGAACTGCTCGGCGGTCAGGTCTGGACGGCCGCGATAGCCGCGCGCAAGGCCCGCGCCGGCGATGCACAGCTCGCCTGGGAGCCCCACCGGCATCGGCCGCTGGCCGCGGTCGAGAAGGTGGACCGACGTGTTGGCGATGGCCGCCCCGATGTCGGGGGCGCCGCCCGCGCGTGGGTCCAGAGCGGTGACAACTCCCGCGGTGGCCACGACGGTGCTCTCGGTGGGGCCGTAGTGGTTGAGCAGAGCGAACGGCAGGTTCGGCGAGGGGCGCCGGAGGAGCCGGTCGCCGCCGGTCAGGAGCGCCCGCAGAGCCATTCCCGGCGGGGCTGGCGCCGCCTGCATCTCCTCCAGCAGGGCCTCGGCCAGCGGGGTGGGGAGGAAGGCGACGGTGATTCGCTCCGCGGCGAGCCAGGCGAGCAGCGCGGCGGGCGAGAGGATGGTCTCCCGGGGCGGCACGTGGAGCGAGGCCCCGGCCGCGAGCGCCGGCCACATCTCCCACACGGCGGCGTCGAACCCGGGGCCGGCGAGGAGCGGGGAGCGATCCGCCGGACCCAAATCGTAGCTGCGCCGGTGCCAGCCGGCCAGGTTGGTCAGCCCGCGGTGCTTGAGCTCGGTCCCCTTCGGCATGCCGGTGGAGCCCGAGGTGTAGATGACGTAGGCGAGGTGGTCCGGATCGATCGCGAAGGGCTCCGGCGGCGCCGGGCTCTCGACGGGGAAATCTTCCCCGTCCAGCCGCAGCACCCGCTCAGGGGGAAGCGGCAGGTCCGGCCCCCCCGGCAATCCCGGCAGACGCTCGAGCTGCGCCGTCACGGTGAGGAGGACGGTGGCGCCGGAGTCGCGCAGCATGGCGGCGATGCGCTCGGCCGGGTTGGCCGGATCGATCGGCAGCCAGGCGCCGCCGGCCTTGAGCGTGGCGAGCACCGCGATCACCGTCTCCGGCGAACGGTCGAGCAGGATCGCGACCAGGATCTCCGGTTGGACGCCGAGCCCCCGCAGGCGGTGGGCCAGCCCGTTGGCCCGGCGGTCGAGCTCGCCGTAGGTCAGGCGGTCTTCGGCGCGGTCGCTCCAGGCCACGGCGAGCGAATCGGGCGCGCGCCGGGCGTGCGCCTCGAAGAGCTGCTGGACGGGCGTCTCCGGGATGGGGACGGCGGAGCCCCGGCCGGCGGCGACGACCTCCTCCCGTTCCTCGGCGGTGAGCAACGGCAGCTCGCTGAGCCGCATCGCGGGGTCGCCGGCCGCCGCCGCGAGCAGCACGCGGAAGTGCGCCAGCAGGCGCCGTACGGTGGCGGCGTCGAACAGATCGGACGCCCATTCCACGGCCGCTTCGAGCCCCTCCGGCCCCGGCTCCACCCCCAGCGTGAGGTCGAACTTGGCGGTGCCGAGGTCGACGGCGAGCGCTTCCATCGTCACGCCGGCCGCCAGCTCGGTCTGCGCGACGCGCTCGGTGTCGGCGGCGAACAGCACCTGGAACAGGGGCGTGCGCGAGAGGTCGCGTGCCGGCGCCAGCTCCTCGACCAATCTCTCGAAGGGCAGGTCCTGATGGGCGTAGGCGGCGAGGGCCGTTTCGCGGACGCGGCCGAGGATCTCGGCGAAGGTGGGTTCGCCGCCGAGGTCGACGCGCAGCACGAGGGTGTTGACGAAGAACCCCAGGAGGTTCTCGGTTTCGGCGTGGCGGCGGTTGGCGATCGGCGTACCGAGCCACAGGTCCTCCTGGCCGGTGTAGTGGAACAGGAGCGCCTCGAACGCCGCCAGCAGGGTCATGAACGGGGATGTGCCCAGGCGGCGGCCGAGCGAGGCCACAGCCGCCGAGAGCGCCGCGCCGAGGGGCAGCGCCGCCGAATCTCCGCGCAGGCTCCGCACGGCGGGGCGCGGTCGGTCGGTGGGCAGGTCGAGGGTGGGGGGAACGCCGGCCAGGGTCTGGCGCCACCAGGCGAGCTGCGCCTCCCACTCGCCGCCCGCGAGCCAGCGCCGCTGCCAGAGGGAGAAGTCGGCATATTGCACGGAAGGCTCGGGCAGCGGTGACAGCCGGCCGGTCAGCGCGGCGCCGTAGAGGGCCTGGAGCTCGCGGCGTAGCACGCCGACGGACCAGCCGTCGGAGAGGATGTGGTGCATGGTGAGCGCCAGCCGGTGATCCTCCGGGCCGAGGCGCACGAGGAAAGAGCGCAGGAGAGGGCCGCGTTCCAGGTCGAAGGGAAGGCGCCGCTCGGCGGCGAGCAGGCGGTCGGCTTCCGCCGGTCGGAGCGCCGGGGGCAGGCCCGCCAGATCCACACTGGGGAGCAGGCCGGGGGCCGGCTCGGCCGCCACCTGCACGGGATCGCCGCTTTGGGCCTCCACTTGGAAGGTGGTGCGCAGCACCTCGTGGCGGCGCACGATCTCGGTGAGCGCCGCGGCGAGCGAGCGGGCCTCCAGGGGGCCCGCGATGCCGAACAGCACGGGCAGGTTGTAGACCGGCAAGCCCGGCTGCAAGCGGTCGAGGAACCAGAGGCGTTGCTGGGCGTGGGAGAGGGGAGCCGGGCCGCGGTCCGTCCGCCGGGTCATGGGCTCCGCCTGCTCGCCGGGCCGCTCCTGATCCAGGGACTCGGCGATCGCCGCCGCGTACTCGGCCAGGGTGGGGCTCTCGAAGAGGGTGCGTACCGGCAGCTCGACGCCGAAGCTCTCGCGCACCCGGTAGGCGAGACGGGTGGCCAGGAGGGAGTGGCCGCCGAGCTCCCAGAAGTTGTCGTGGATCCCCAGCCGGTCGACCTTCAGCAGGGTTCGCCAGAGGCCGGCGACCTGTTCTTCGAGATGCGTGCGCGGGGCGACGTGCCCGTGCCCGGCGCCGGGCTGGGCCTCAGGGGTGCCAGCCTTGAGCTCAAGCGAGGACAACGCGCGGTGATCGACCTTGCCGTTGGGAGTGAGCGGCAGGGCGTCGAGGAGGATGAAGAGCGACGGCGTCATGGCCTCGGGCAGACACTCCTGTACGGCGCGCCGCAACGTCGCCGGTGTGACCTCCGCCTCCGCCACGACGTAGGCGACGAGCCGGCGGTCTCCCGGCTCATCCTCGCGCACCACAGCCACCGCCGCCCGGACGCCCGGCTGGGCGGCGAGAGCGGCCTCGACCTCCCCCAGCTCGAGGCGGACGCCATGGACCTTGACCTGATGATCCGCCCGGCCCAGGTACTCCAGCAGGCCGTCCGGGCGGCGGCGCACCCGGTCGCCCGTGCGGTAGAGCCGCTCGCCCGGCGTGGCGGCGAACGGGTCCGGCAGGAAGCGCGACGCCGTCTCCGCCGCCCGGCCGAGATAGCCGCGCGACACCGGCACCCCGCCCACGAACAGCTCCCCCGGCACCCCCACGGGACAAGGCTCCAACCGGGCTCCGAGCACGTGCAGGCGGGCGTTCGCGATGGGGCCGCCAAGCAGGGCCGGGCGCGACGCCCGCTCGCGCTCGCAGCGCCAGAAGGTGACCTCCACCGTCGTCTCGGTTGGACCATAGAGGTTGATCAGCTCCACGTCCCGCGCCGCGAAGGCGGCGAAGAAGGCGGTCTGCACGTCGGCCGCCAGCGCTTCGCCGCCGCAGAAGACCCGGCGCAGGGAGTGGCAGGCCCCCAGGTCCTCCTCGTCCAGCAGCACCCGCAGCAGCGCAGGTACCGTCTGGAGCACCGTCACCCCGTGGTCTTGGACGCTACGCACCAGGGCTGCCGGCTCGCGATGCTCACCGGGCCGGGCCATCACCAGCGTCGCGCCGGCCAGCAGCGGCGCCCAGAATTCCCACACCGAAGCGTCGAAGCTGAAGGCCGTCTTCTGCAGCACCCGGTCCGCGGGTGCGAGGGGAAACTCCGCCTGCATCCACAGCATGTGGTTGACGATGGCCCGATGCGGCACGGTCGTGGCCTTCGGCCGTCCGGTCGAGCCGGAGGTGAAGATCAGGTAGGCGGCGGCGTCCTCCGGTACCATCGCGGGTAGATTCCCGCCCTCCAGCTCCCGGTCCCAGTCCTCCGCCAGGAAAAGAGCCCGCACGCCGGCCGGCAGCCGGTCCGCGAGCCGCTCCTGGGCGAGCACCGCCACGGTGCGCGCATCCTCCAGCATGGCGGCCAGCCGCGCGGCCGGGTAGTCCGGATCGAGGGGGACGTAGGACGCCCCGGCTTTGAGCACGCCGAGCAGGGCCACCACCATCTCCGCCGAGCGCTCCAGGAAGAGTCCAACCCGGGAGTCGATTCCGGCACCCAGCGCCACGAGACGTCGCGCCAGCCGGTCGGAGCGCGCGGCGAGCTCGCGGTAGGTGAGCGTCCCGTCGGCGGCGAGGACCGCCACGGCGTCCGGCGTGCGCGCGGCCTGGGCCTCGAACAGTCCGTGCAGGGTGGCGCCCGCCGGCCGCGGCTCCGCGGTGGCGTTCCAGGCGGCGAGTTGCTCTCGTTCGGCGGCGGCGAGCAGCGGCAGCCGGGAGAGACGCGTTTCAGGCGCCGCCGTGATCCCGGCCAGCAGCGTGTCCAGATGCCCCAGCAGGCGATCGATGGTCGCCGCGTCGAAGAGATCGGTGGCCATCTCGGCCTCGGGGCGCAGCGCGTCCCCGTCGCGGTTGACCTGGAGGGTGAGGTCGAACTTGGCGGAGGAGGTCTCCAGCCCGGCCATCGCTCCCTTCAGGACGGGGCTCAGGGAGAGCTCGGGCGGCTCGGTCTCCTGCACGGCGAACAGCACTTGGAACAGCGGCGAGCGGGCGAGGTCCCGCCGCGGCGCCAGCTCCGCGACCAGCCGCTCGAAGGGCAGGTCCTGATGGGCGTAGGCGTCCAGCGCCGTCGTCCGCACGCGCGCCAGCAGGTCGAGAAAGCTCGGGTCGCCGGCCAGGGAGGTACGCAGCACGAGAGTGTTGACGAAGAAACCGATCAGCCCCTCGGTCTCGGCGCTGTTGCGGCCGGCGATGGGCGTGCCGGCGGCCAGGTCCTCCTCGCCGGTGTAGCGAGAGAGGAGGGTGTAGAACGCCGCCAACAGCGTCATGAACAGGGTGGCGCCGTGGCGGCGGCTGAGAGCGGCGAGGCCGGCACCGGTCCGGGGCGCGAGGCGGGATTGGCGTAGATCGCCTTGGAGGCTCTGCCTGGCTGGTCGCGGCCGGTCCGCCGGGAGCTCCAGGGCGGCCGGCAGCCCGGCGAGCCTCTCGCGCCACCAGGCGAGCTGGGCGTCCAGGATCTCCCCCGCGAGGGTTCGCCGCTGCCAGATGGCAACGTCGGCATACTGCACGGGCAGCGGCGGCAGCGGGGAGGGAAGGCCCTGGTCGAAGGCCTGGTAGAGCCGCGAGATCTCCCGCACCAGCACTTCGAGCGACCAGCCGTCCGAGGCGATGTGGTGCGTCGAGACGATCAAGCGATGCTCTTCGGCGCCCAGGCGCAGGAGCCGGCAGCGCAGCACCGGCCCCTGGGCCAGATCGAAGGGCTGATCCGCCAGCTCCCTTTCGACGAGCTCCGCGTCAACCCGGGCGCCGGGCAGGGCCGAGAGGTCGATCACCGGCAGAGGGACCTCCGCGAAGGGCTGAACGACCTGCACGGGCTCGCCCTCGGCGGACTCGCGATAGACCGTGCGCAGCGCCTCGTGGCGGCGCACGATCTCGGCCAGGGCGCTCGCCAGGATGGAGACGCGCAGCCCCGGGCCGTTGAGGTGAAAGGCCACCGGCACGTTGTAGAGCGAAGTGCCGCCGCTCTCGAAGCGGTCGAGGAACCAGAGCCTCTGCTGCGCGTAGGAGAGGGGCGACTCCTCGCCGCGTTCGGCGGGCGTGATGGGCGCCATCACCGGCCGGCCTTCTCCGGCGGCGGCGTTCGCGATCCACTCGGCCAGGCCGGCCACGGTGGGGTGCTCGAAGACCGTGCGGAGGTCGACGTCCACCCCGAAGACGGCGCTGGCCCGCGAGGCGAGCCGGACCACCAGCAGCGAGTGCCCGCCGAAGTGGAAGAAGTCGTCGTGCAGGCCAAGCGGGCGGTCGAGCCGAAGGACCTCGCGGAAGAGATCGGCCAGGATCTGCTCGGTCGGAGTCCGCGGCCCGGCGCTGGCCCCGTCAATGGCCGTCTCGGGTTCCGGCTCCAGCGGCGCCATCCGCTCCAGGGCGCGGCGGTCGAGCTTGCCGTTGGGATTGAGCGGCAGGGCGTCGAGGAAGACCCAGGCGGCCGGCACCATGGCGGCGGGCAGACGGCGGGCCAGCCGCTCGCGCAGCTCCCCGCCGCTGATGCCGCCAGGAGCCACCACATAGGCGACGAGGCGGCGGTCGCCGGTGGAGTCCACACACACCATTACGACGGCGGCGGCGACCTCCGGCTGGGCGGCGATCACGCTCTCGATCTCTCCCAGCTCGATGCGGATGCCGCGGATCTTGACCTGGTGGTCGATACGGCCGAGGAACTCGATGCGGCCGCCGGGGAGCCAGCGCGCCAGGTCGCCGGTGCGGTACATGCGCTGCCCGGGTCCTTCGGCGGCGTCGAGCGGATTGGGCACGAACCGCTCGGCGGTCAGCTCGGGGCGTCCGCGATAGCCGCGGCCGAGGCCCGCGCCGGCGATGTAGAGCTCGCCCGGCAGCCCCACCGGCACCGGCCGAAGGTGGCGGTCGACCAGGTGGATCCGGGTGTTGTCGAGGGGGCCTCCGATGTCGGGCGCGCGGGGGCCTGTAGGGGAGACGGCTCCCGAGGTGGCGAACACCGTAGTCTCCGTGGGGCCGTAGCCGTTGACCAGGAGGAACGGATGATCGGGCCGGGGGCGCCGGATGAGCCGGTCACCGCCGGCCATGAGCGCCCGCACGGCCAGTCCCGCGGGCACCGGCGCGGAGCTCATCTCCTCCAGCAGGGCCTCGGCCAGCGGTGTGGCGAGGAAGGCGAGAGTGATGCGCTCCGCCGCGAGCCAGGCGAGCAGGGCGGTGGGCGACAGGACGGTCTCCCGGAGGGGGACGTGGAGCGAGCCCCCGGCCGCGAGCGCCGGCCAGATCTCCCAGACGGTGGCGTCGAACCCGGGACCGGCCAGCAGGGAGGAACGGTCCCGCGCGTCCCACTCGAAGGTGCGCAGCGTCCAGGCGATCAGGTTGGCCACCCCGCGATAAGTGAGGGCGGCGCCTTTCGGGACGCCGGTGGAGCCCGAGGTGTAGATGACGAAGGCGAGGTGGTCCGGGTCGATCGCGAAGGGCTCCGGCGGCGCCGTGCTCTCGCCGCGGAAACCTTCCCCGTCCAGCCGCAGCACCCGCTCAGGGGGAAGCGGCAGCCCCGGCAGCCGTTCGAGGTGCGCCGCCGTGGTGAGGAGAGCCGTGGCGCCGGAGTCGCGCAGCATGGTGGCGATGCGCTCGCCGGGGTTGACCGGATCGATGGGCAGCCAGGCGCCGCCGGCCTTGACCGTGGCGACCACCGAGATCACCGTTTCCGGCGAACGGTCGAGCAGGATGGCGACGAGGCTCTCCGGTCGGACCCCGAGCCCGCGCAGATGGTGGGCCAACTGGTTGGCCCGGCGTTCGAGCTCGCCGTAGGTCAGGCTGCCGCCTTCCCAGGACACCGCGAGCGCCTCGGGAGCGCGGTGGGCGTGGGCCTCGAAGAGCTGCTGGACCGGCGCCGTCGGGATGGGGGCGACGGTGCCGTGGCCGGCGGCGAGGACCTCCTCCCGCTCTTCGGCGGTGAGCAATGGCAGGTCGCTGAGCCGCATCGCGGGGTTGCCGGCCGCCGCCGCGAGCAGCACGCGGAAGTGAGCGAGCAGGCGCCGGACGGTCTCGGCGTCGAACAGATCGGTCGCCCATTCCACGGCCGCTTCGAGCCCCTCCGGTCCTGGCCCCACTGACAGGGTGAGGTCGAACTTGGCGATGTCGAGCTCGACGGCGAGCTCGTCCAAGGTCACGCCGGCCGCCAGCTCGGTCGGCGCGGCGCGCTCGGTCTCGGCGGCGAACAGCACCTGGAACAGCGGCGTGCGCGACAGGTCGCGAGCCGGGGCCAGCTCCTCGACCAGGCTTTCGAACGGCAGATCCTGGTGAGCGTAGGCGGCCAGGGCGGTCTCGCGGACGCGGCCGAGCAGCTCGTCGAAGGTGGGATCGCCGTCCATGCCGACGCGCAGCACGAGGGTGTTGACGAAGAACCCCAGCAGGTTTTCCGTTTCGGCGTGGCGGCGGTTGGCGATCGGCGTGCCCACCCACAGGTCGTCCTGGCCGGTGTAGCGGAACAGGAGCGCCTCGAACGCGGCCAGCAGGGTCATGAACGGGGAAGTACCCCGGCGCCGCCCGAGCAGGGCGATATCCCCCCCGAGCGTCGCGAGCGCCGGGCCGAGGGGCAGCGACTCCAGGCCGCCGCGCAGGCTCTGCACGGCGGGGCGCGGGCGGTCGGTAGGCAGGTCGAGGGTGGGTGGAGCACCGGCCAGGGTCTGGCGCCACCAGGCGAGCTGCGCCTCCCACTCGCCGCCCGCGAGCCAGCGCCGCTGCCAGACGGAGAAGTCGGCATACTGCACGGCGAGCTCGGGCAGCGGTGACGGCCGGCCGGTCAGCGCGGCGCCGTAGAGGGCCTGGAGCTCGCGGCGCAGCACGCCGATGGACCAGCCGTCCGAGATGATGTGGTGCATGGTGAGCGCCAGCCGGTGCTCCTCCGGGCCGAGGCGGACCAGGAACGAGCGCAGGAGGGGGCCGCGGGCCAGATCGAACGGCAGGCGCCGCTCGGCGGCGAGGAGGCGGCCGGCTTCCGTCTCGCGGTGGTCCGCGGGCAGGCCCGCCAGATCCACCTGGGGGAGCAGCCAGGGGGCCGGCTCGGCCACGACCTGCAGGGGATCGCCGGTCTCCGAGTCCACGGCGTAGGTGGTGCGCAGCACCTCGTGGCGGCGCACGATCTCGGTGAGCGCCGCGGCGAGCGCGCCCGCCGCCAGGGGGCCCGCGATGCCGAACAGCACGGGCAGGTTGTAGACCGGCAGGCCCGGCTGGAAGCGGTCGAGGAACCAGAGTCGCTGTTGGGCGTGGGAGAGGGGCGCCGGGCCGCTGTCCGTCCGGCGGGTCATGCGCTCCGCCTGCTCGCCGGGCCGCTCCTGATTCAGGGATTCGGCGATCGCCGCCGCGTAACCGGCAAGGGTGGGGCGCTCGAAGAGAGTGCGTACCGGCAGCTCGACGCCGAAGCTCTCGCGCACCCGGTAGGCGAGGCGGGTGGCCAGGAGCGAGTGGCCGCCGAGCTCCCAGAAGTTGTCGTGGATCCCCAGCCGGTCGACCTTCAGCAGGGCTCGCCAGAGGCCGGCGATCCGCTCTTCGAGATGCGTGCGCGGGGCGACGTGCTCGTGCCCGTCGCCGGGCTGGGCCTCAGGAGTGCCAGCCTTGAGCTCAAGCGAGGATAACGCGCGGTGATCGACCTTGCCGTTGGCAGTGAGCGGCAGGGCGTCGAGGAGGACGAAGAGCGACGGCGTCATGGCCTCGGGCAGCCGCGCCTGCACGGCGCGGCGCAACGTCGCCGGTGTGACCTCCGCATCCGCCACGACGTAGGCGACGAGCCGGCGGTCGCCCGGCTCATCCTCGCGCACCACGGCCACCGCCGCCCGGACGCCCGGCTGGGCGGCGAGAGCGGCCTCGACCTCCCCCAGCTCGATGCGGAAGCCGCGGACCTTGACCTGGCGGTCGATGCGGCCCAGGTACTCGAGCTCGCCATCGGCACGCCGGCGGCACAGGTCCCCCGTGCGGTACATGCGCGCCCCGGGCTCCTGGGCCAGAGGGTCGGGCAGGAAGCGCTCCGCCGTCAGCTCCGGGCGTCCGAGATAGCCGCGCGCCAGGCCGCCGCCGGCCAGGAAGAGCTCTCCCGGGACGCCGGCCGGCACCGGCTGGAGCCGGCGGTCGAGGACGTAGGCCCGTGTCCCGTCCACCGGCCGGCCGATGGGCGGCGTGCATGGCGTGCTCGCGATCAAGGCGAAGGTCGAGTAGGTGGTGTCCTCCGAGGGTCCGTAGAGGTTGTAGAGGCGCTCGGTCTCCGGGCGCCGGTAGGCGGCCCGCGCCAGCGTCTCCGGGAGCGCCTCTCCCGCCAGGTTGAGGGTGCTCACGGTCGCCGGCAGGCCGTCGATGCGCAGCAGCTCGGCGGCGGCGGAGGGCACGGTGTTGAGCAGCCGTACCTCGACGCCCGGCGGCAGGGCTCCGGGGGCCTTGAGAGCGGGCAGCGCCAGGGCGTTGTCGACCAGGATGACGGTGCCCCCCCAGGCGAGGGGCACGAAGATCTCGAAGACGGAGAGATCGAAGGCGATGGAGGTCGAGGCGAGCACGCCGGCGAGCTCGCCGGGGGAGAAGACGCCCCGCGCCCAGCCGGCCAGCAGCGCGGCGCCGCGGTGCTCGATGGCCACGGCCTTCGGGCGCCCGGTGGAGCCCGAGGTGTAGATGAGGTAAGCCAGATTATTCGGCAGGACGCCCGGCAGGACCCGCGGCTCGCGCGTCGCGTCGCCAGGGTCGGTATCGAGAGGCTCGTCGAGGCGCAGGAGCCGGACCCCGGCCTGCGGCAGCGCGGCGGCGGCGGCCTCCACGGTCAGCACCAGATCGCAGCCGCTGTCGGCCAGCATGTAGGCTAGGCGTTCGGCGGGGTAGGCGGGGTCGAGGGGCAGGTAGAAGCCGCCGGCGCGCAGCACGGCGAGTAGGGCGACGACCATCTCGGGGGTGCGCGGCAGGCAGACCCCCACCGGCACCTCGGGTCCGGCGCCGAGCCGGCGCAGCCGCTCGGCCAGGAGGGCGGAGCGCGCCGCGAGCTCGGCGTAGGTGAGCGCCTCGGAGCCGCGGACGACGGCGAGGGCGCCGGGGGTGCGGGCCGCCTGCGCCGCGAACAGCTCGTGCAGGGTGGGTGCCGGCAGCGGCTCGGGCTCGGCGCCGTTCCAGCTCGACCGGAGCTGCTCCAGCTCGGCGGCGGCGAGCAGCGGCAGCTCCGAGAGCCGCCGGCCGGGCGCTGCCGCGGCGCCGTCCAGCAGCGTGCCGAGATGCCCCAGCAGGCGATCGACGGTCGCCGCGTCGAACAGGTCGGTGGCGTACTCGGCGTCGGGGCTCAGCGTGTCGCCGTCCCGGGTGACCTGGAGGGTCAGGTCGAACATGGAGGCCGAGGTCCGCAGCTCGGCGACCGATCCCGTCAGGCCGGGGCTCAGGGTCAGCTCGGGCGGCCTCTCCCACAGGGCGAACAGCACTTGGAACAGCGGCGACCGGTCGAGGTCCCGTCGCGGCGCCAGCTCCGCGACGAGCTGCTCGAAGGGCAGGTCCTGGTGGGCATAGGCCTCCAGCGCCGTCGTCCGCACGCGCGCCAGCAGCTCGAGAAAGCTCGGGTCGCCGGCCAGCGAGGTGCGCAGCACGAGGGTGTTGACGAAGAAGCCGATCAGGCCCTCGGTCTCGGCGTTGCCGCGGCCGGCGACGGGGGTGCCGGCGACGAGGTCCTCCTCGCCGGAGTAGCGGGCGAGGAGGGTGTAGAAGGCCGCCAGCAGGGTCATGAACAGGGTGGCGCCGTGGTGGCGGCCGAGCGCGGCGAGGGCGGCGCCGGTCTCGGGCTCGACGCCGGAGTGGCGCCGGTCGCCGCGGAAGGTCTGCCTCGCGGGGCGCGGCCGGTCCGCCGGCAGCTCCAGGGCGGGCGGCAGCCCGGCGAGCCGCCGGCGCCACCAGGCGAGCTGGGCCTCCAGGGTTTCGCCCGAGAGTGTTCGCCGCTGCCAGATGGCAAAGTCGGCGTACTGCACGGGCAGCGGCGGCAGCGGAGACTGGAGGTCCTGGGCAAGGGCCTGATAGAGCTGCGAGATCTCCCGCGCCATCACCTCCAGCGACCAGCCGTCCGAGGCGATGTGATGCATCGAGACGACGAGGCGGTGCTCTTCGGCGCCCAGGCGCAGGAGCCGGCAGCGCAGCAGCGGTCCGTGCTCCAGATCGAAAGGCTGGTCCGCCATCTCCCTCTCCAGAGGCTCCGCCGCGGCGCGGGCGTCGGGCAGGGCCGAGAGATCGAGGACTGGCAAAGGAGCGGCTCCTGCGAAGGGCTGGACGACCTGCACGGGCTCGCCGTCGGCCGACTCGCGGTAGACCGTGCGCAGCGCCTCGTGGCGGCTCACGATCTCGGCCACGGCGCTCGCGAGGACACCAACGCGCAGCCCCGGGCCCTTGAGGTGGAAGGCCACCGGTATGTTGTAGACGGCGGTGCCGCCGCTCTCAAGGCGGTCGAGGAACCAGAGCCGCTGCTGCGCGTAGGAGAGGGGGGACTCCGCGCCGCGCTCGGCGGGGGCGAGCGGCGCCGGCGGCCGGCCGCCGGTGTTGGCGGTGGCGCCGGCGATCCACTCGGCCAAGCCGGCCACGGTCGGGTGCTCGAAGACCGTGCGGAGATCGACGTCCACTCCGAAGACGGCGCCGGCGCGCGAAGCGAGCTGAACCACCGACAGGGAATGCCCGCCGAGGTGGAAGAAATCGTCGTGCGGGCTCAACCGGCGTTCGAGCTTCAGGACCTCTTGGAAGAGATCGGCCAGGAGCTGCTCGCCCGGAGTCCGCGGCGGGCCGCTCGGCGCTTCGGTGGGCGAATCGGCCTCCGGCTCCGGCGGCGCGATCCGCTCCAGGGCGCGGCGGTCGAGCTTGCCGTTGGGAGTGAGCGGCAGCGCGTCCAGGAAGACCCAGGCGGCCGGGACCATGGCGGCGGGGAGGCGGCGGGCGAGCCGCTCGCGCAGCTCTCCGCCGCCGATGCCCCCCGGGGCCACGACATAGGCGACGAGGCGGCGGCCGCCGCTGTCGCCGGTGGAGTCCTCGCGCGCCATCACCACGGCGGCGGCGACCTCCGGCTGGGAGGCGAGCACGCTCTCGATCTCGCCCAGCTCGATGCGGATGCCGCGGATCTTGACCTGGTGGTCGATGCGGCCGAGGAACTCGATCGTGCCGCCGGGGAGCCAGCGCGCCAGGTCGCCCGTGCGGTACATGCGCTGCCCCGGCAGGGCGTCCGGGGCGCCGAAGGGATTGGGCACGAACCGCTCGGCGGTCAGCTCGGGGCGACCGCGATAGCCGCGGGCGAGCCCCGCGCCGGCGATGTAGAGCTCGCCGGTCTCGCCCACCGCCACCGGGCGCAGGTCGGGGTCGACCAGGTGGATCCGCGTGTTGTCGAAAGGGCTTCCGATGTCGGGCGCGCGGGTGCCGGCGGGGGAGACCGGCCCACCGGTGGCGTACACCGTAGCCTCCGTGGGGCCGTACATGTTGATCAGAGTGAACGCCAGCTCCGGCCACGGGCGCCGGATGAGCCGGTCGCCGCCGGTCAGCAGCACCCGCAGGGCCAGCTCCGGAGGGCGCGGCGCGGCCATGATCTCAGCCAGCAGGGCCTCGGCCAGCGGTGTGGCGAGGAAGGCGAGGGTGATCCGCTCCGCCGCGAGCCAGGCGAGCAGGGCGGGAGGTGAGAGAATGGTCTCCCGGCGCGGGATGTGGAGCGAGGAGCCGGTCGCGAGAGCCGCCCAGATCTCCCATACGGAGGCGTCGAACCCGGGGCCGGCGAGGAGGGGAGCGCGATCCCGCGGGCTTGGCTCGAAGGCCCGAAGGCCCCAACTGACCATGTTGGCCAGCCCGCGGTGGGTGAGCGCGGCACCCTTCGGAACCCCGGTGGAGCCCGAGGTGTAGATGACGTAGGAGAGGTGGTCCGGATCGATCGCGAAGGGCTCCGGCGGCGCCGTGCTCTCCTGTTGAAAACCATCCTCGTCCAGCCGCAGCACCCGCTCGGGGGGAAGCGGCAGGTCCGGCACGCCCGGCACCCCCCGCAGACGTTCGAGCTGCGCCGCCTTGGTGAGGAGAACCGTGGCGCCGGAGTCGCGCAGCGTGGCGGCGATGCGCTCGGCCGGGTTGGCCGGATCGATGGGCAGCCAGGCACCGCCGGCCTTGACCGTGGCGAGCACCGAGATCACCGTCTCCGGCGAACGCTCGAGCAGGACGGCGACCAGGCTTTCCGGCTGGACGCCGAGCTTCCGCATGTGGCGGGCAAGCTGGTTGGCCCGGCGGTCGAGCTCGCCGTAGGTCAGGCGGTCTTCGGCGCGGTCGCCCCAGGCCACGGCGAGCGAGTCGGGAGCGCGCCGGGCGTGGGCCTCGAACAGTTGCTGGACGGGCGTCTCCAGGATGGGGGCCGCGGTGCGGTTCCACTCCGGCATGGGTTCGACCCTGGGCTCGGGGCGCGGCTCGGAGATTTCGGTGCGGGTCATGTGCTTCGCGGTTGCCGCAAGCAGCTTCTTGCAGGTCTTGTCGTCGAGAGGGAGCCGGATCCGCCGTACTGTATACCTAGTGGCTTTCGACCCCCGAAGGGGGACAGACGCTCCAGCGCCTCAGGGGGTTTCCTCGGCGGCGAGGAACGACCGGATCTCCTCGTCGGAGAGGCCTTCGGGCTCGGCGAGGAGGGCCGCGGTGTCGGCGCCCTGGGCGGCCAGGACGCTCTGGCCGACGGCGTCAGCGAACTCCGCGAGCTGGGGTGCGGCGAACAGCGACTGGAGCGGCAGGTCGACGTCGAAGGTGTCGCGGACGCGCGCCAGCACCTTGGTGGCGATCAGCGAGTGTCCACCCAGGTCCCAGAAGTTGTCGTGGATCCCCACGCGGTCGACCCTCAGCACCTTGCGCCAGATGGCGGCGACCTCCTCTTCGAGAGGCGTGCGCGGTGCGATGAATTCCCATTCGGCGCGCCGCGGCTCGGGGGCGGGCAAAGCGCGGCGGCCGAGGGCGACGACCTCTTCCCGCTCCCCGGGCGTGAACAGCGGCAGCTCGCTGATCCGCGCCTCGGGATTGCCGGCAGCCGCCGCGATCAGCCGGCGGAAGTGAGCGAGCAGACGCCGGATGGTGGCGGTTTCGAACAGATCGGTCGCCCATTCCACGACCGCTTCGGGTCCCTCCGGTCCCGGTTCCACCGCCAGCGAGAGGTCGAGCTTGGCGGCGCCGAGATCGACGGCGAGCGCTTCCAGCGTCACGCCGGGCGCGAGCGCGATAGGCGCGGCGCGCTCGCTTTCGGCGGCGAACAGCACCTGGAACAGGGGCGAGCGCGACAGATCGCGCGCCGGCGCCAGCTCCTCGACCAGTCTCTCGAACGGCAGGTCCTGGTGGGCGTAGGCGGCGAGCGCCGTTTCGCGGACGCGGCCGAGGAGCTCGGCGAAGGTGGGTTCGCCGCCGAGGCCGACGCGCAGCACGAGGGTGTTGACGAAGAGCCCCAGCAGGTTCTCCGTTTCGGCGTGGCGGCGGTTGGCGATCGGCGTGCCCACCCACAGGTCCTCCTGGCCGGTGTAGCGGAAGAGGAGCGCCGCGAACGCCGCCAGCAGCGTCATGAACGGGGTCGTACCCCGGCGCCGGCCGAGCTGAGCGACCTCGTCCGCCAGCGCCGGGCCGAGGGGCAGGGCCTCCTGGTCTCCACGCAGGCTCTGCACCGCCGGGCGTGGATGATCGGTGGGCAGGTCGAGGGTGGGTGGAGTGCCGGCCAGGGTCTGGCGCCACCAGGCGAGCTGCGCCTCCCATTCGCCGCCCGCGAGCCAGCGCCGCTGCCAGACGGAGAAGTCCGCGTACTGCAGGGCGATCTCCGGCAGCGGCGAGGGAGCGCCCGTCACCGCGGCGCCGTAGAGGGCTTGGAGCTCGCGGCGCAGCACGCCGACGGACCAGCCGTCGGAGACGATGTGGTGCATGGTGAGCGCCAGCCGGTGATCCTCCGGGCCGAGGCGCACCAGGAACGAGCGCAGAAGGGGACCGCGTTCCAGATCGAAGGGAACGCGCTGTTCGGCGGCGAGCAGGCGTTGCGCTTCCACCGCGCGGTAAGCCGCGGGCAGGCCGGCGAGATCCACGCCGGGGAGCCGCCAGCCGGCCGGCCCGGCCACCACCTGCACGGGATCGCCGGTCTCCGCGTCCACCGTGAAGGTGGTGCGCAGCACGTCGTGACGGCGCACGATCTCGGCGAGCGCTGCGGCGAGCGCGCCCGCCGCCAGCGGGCCCGCGATGCCGAACAGGACGGGCAGGTTGTAGACCGGCAGGCCAGGCAGCAAGCGGTCGAGGAACCAGAGGCGCTGCTGGGCGTGGGAGAGCGGCGCCGGGCCGCTCTCCGTCCGGCGGGTCATGCGCTCGGCCCGCTCCCCCTCCAGGGACGAGGCGATCGCCGCCGCGTACTCGGCGAGGGTGGGGCGCTCGAAGAGGGTGCTCACCGGCAGCTCGACGCCGAAGCTCTCGCGCACCCGGTAGGCGAGGCGGGTGGCCAGGAGGGAATGGCCGCCGAGCTCCCAGAAATCGTCGTGGACCCCGAGCCGGTCCACCTTCAGCAGGGTTCGCCAGAGGCCGGCGATCCGCTCTTCGAGAGGCGTGCGCGGGGCGACGTGCTCACGCTTGGCGCCAGCCCTGAGATCGAGCGCGGACAATGCCCGGCGGTCGACCTTGCCGTTGGGAGTGAGAGGCAGGACGTCGAGGAGGACGATGAGTGACGGCGTCATCGCCTCGGGAAGCCGGGCCCGCACGGCATGTCGCAGCTCTTGAGGGATAAGGTCTGGGCGGTCCGCCACCACGTAGGCGACGAGTCGGGGGTCGCCCGGCTCGTCCTCCTGAACCAGGGCCGCCGCCGCCCGGACGCCGGGGAGGGCGGCTAGGGTGGCTTCGACCTCCCCCAGCTCGACGCGGACGCCGCGGATCTTGACCTGACCGTCGACGCGGCCCAGGTACTCCAGCCGGCCGTCCGGACGCCGGCGCACCCGGTCGCCCGTGCGATAGAGCCGCGACCCGGGCTCCGCCGCCATCGGGTCGGGCAGGAAGCGCGACGCCGATTCCTCCGCCCGTCCGAGATAGCCGCGCGACACCGGCACCCCGCCTACGAACAGCTCCCCCGGCACCCCCACCGGACAGGGCTCCAGCCGGCTCCCGAGCACGTGCAGGCGGGCGTTCGGAATCGCCTCTCCGAGCGGCGCCGGGCGCGACGCCGGCCCGCGCTCGCAGCGCCAGAAGGTTACCGCCACCGTCGTCTCCGTGGGACCGTAGAGGTTGACCAGCTCGGCCTCCCGTGCCGTAAACACCTGGAAGAAGCCGTCCTGCAAGTCGGCTCCCAACGCCTCGCCGCCGCAGAAGACCCGCCGCAGGCTCCGGCATTCCCCGAACCGGTCCTCCTCCAGCAGCGCCTGCAGCAGCGACGGCACCGTCGGCAGCACCGTCACCGCGTGCTCGCGGATCCTGTGGATCAACGCCGCCGGCTCCCGGTGCTCCCCGGGCGTTGCCAGCACCAGCGTCGCGCCCGCCAGCAGCGGCGCCCAGAACACCCACACCGAAGCGTCGAAGCCGAACGGCGTCTTCTGCAGCACCCGGTCCGCGGGTCCGAGGGGAAACTCCGCCTGCATCCACAGCAGGTAGTTGACGATGGCGCGGTGGGGCACGGTCGTGGCCTTCGGGCGGCCGGTGGAGCCGGAGGTGAAGATGAGGTAGGCCGCGGCTTCTTCCGGAACGATCTGGACCGCCGGCGGATCGCCGTCAGCCTCCCGGCCTCCGTCCACGAAGAGGGCCCGGGCGCCCGCCGGCAGGCGTTCCGCGAGCCGCTCCTGGGCGAGCACCGCCACGGCCTGGGCATCCTCCAGCATGGCGGCCAGCCGCTCGGCGGGGTAGTCCGGATCGAGGGGGACGTAGGCCGCTCCGGCCTTGAGCACGGCCAGTTGGGCGACCACCATCTCCAGCGAGCGCTCCAGGAAAAGCCCCACCCGGGAGTCGACGCCGGCCCCCAGCGCCGCGAGGCGCCGCGCCAGCCGGCCGGCGCGCGCGTCGAGATCGCGGTAGGTCAGGGTACCCTCGGCGGCGATCACCGCCACGGCGGCCGGCGTGCGGGCGGCCTGGGTTTCGAACAGGCCGTGCAGGGTGGCGCCGGCCGGCCGCGGCTCGTCCGTGGCGTTCCAGGCGGCGAGCTGCTCGCGCTCGGCGGCGGTAAGCAGAGGCAGCCGGGAGAGCAACGTTTCAGGGGCGCCCACGACGCCGGCCAACAGCGTGCCGAGGTGCGCCAGCAGGCGATCGATCGTCGCCGCGTCGAAGAGGTCGGTGGCGTACTCGGCGTCGCAGCACAGCTCGTCGCCGATCCGGGAGATCTGGAGGGCCAGGTCGAACTTGGCGACCGAGGTCTGCAGCACGGCCATCGATCCCGTCAGGCCGGGCTTGAGGGAGAGTTCGGGCGTCGTCTCCTGCATGGCGAACAGCACCTGGACGAGCGGCGTCCGGGCGAGGTCCCGCTGCGGCGCCAACCTGGCGACGAGCTGCTCGAAGGGCAGGTCCTGGTGGGTGTAGGCGTCGAGCGCCGTCGTCCGTACCCGCGCCAGCAGGCCGAGAAAGCTCGGGTCGCCGGCGAGCGAGGTGCGCAGCACGAGGGTATTGACGAAGAAGCCGATCAGACCTTGCGTCTCGGCGTTGCCGCGGCCGGCGGTGGGCGTGCCGGCGACGAGGTCCTCCTCGCCGGTGTAGCGCGAGAGGAGGGTGTAGAAGGCCGCCAGCAGGGTCATGAACAGGGTGGCGCCGTGGTCGCGGCTGAGCGCCGTGAGGCCGGCGGTGGCGCGGGGCTCGACGCGGCGGTGGCGGAGGCCGCCGCGGTAGCTCTGGCGGGTGGGTCGCGACCGGTCCGCCGGCAGCTCCAGGGCGGGGGGCAGGCCGGCGAGCTTCTCGCGCCACCAGGCGAGCTCCGCCTCCAGGGTCTCGCCCGCGAGCGTTCGTCGCTGCCAGAGGGCGAAGTCGGCGTACTGCACGGGCAGCGGCGGCAGGGGCGCCGGCAGTGACTGGAGACCCGGATCGGAGGCCCGGTACAGCTCCGAGATCTCCCGCGCCAGCACCTCCAGCGACCAGGCGTCCGAGACGATGTGATGCGTCGAGACGACCATGCGGTGCTCCTCGGCGCCCAGGCGGAGCAGGCGGCAGCGCAGCAGCGGTCCGCGCGCCAGGTCGAACGGCTGCTCCGCCAGCTCCCTCTCGAGAAGCTCCGCCGCGGCGCGGGAGCCGGGCAGGCCCGAGAGGTCGATCATCGGTAGATCGACCGCGACGAAGGGCTGGACGGCCTGCACGGGCTCGCCGTCCGCCGACTCGCGGAACACCGTGCGCAGCGCCTCGTGGCGGCGTACGATCTCGGCGAGAGCGCTGTGGAGGGCCGGGACGCGCAGCCCCGGACCGACGAGGTGAAAGGCCACCGGCACGTTGTAGAGGGCGGTGCCGCCGCTCTCGAAGCGGTCGAGGAACCAGAGCCGCTGCTGCGCGTAGGAGAGGGGAGACTCCGCGCCGCGCGCGACGGGGATGAGCGGCACCGCCGCCGGCCGGCCTGCCGTGGCGCCGGCGATCCACCCGGCCAGGCCGGCCACGGTGGGGTGCTCGAAGACCGTGGGGATGTCGACGTCCACCCCGAAGACGGCGCCGACCCGCGAGGCGAGCCGCACCACCAGCAGCGAGTGGCCGCCGAAGTGGAAGAAGTCGTCGTGCAAGCCGAGCGGCCGTTCGAGCTTCAGCACCTCGCGGAAGAGATCGGTCAGGATCTGCTCGCCCGGAGTCCGCGGCTCGTCGAGGGCTCCCTCGGCGGCCTCGGTCTCCGGCGCAGGCGCGATCCGCTCCAGGGCGCGGCGGTCGAGCTTGCCGTTGGGGTTGAGCGGCAGGGCGTCGAGGAAGACCCAGGCGGCCGGCACCATGACGGCGGGAAGGAGGCGGGCCAGCCGCTCGCGCAGCTTCCCGCCGCTGATGCCGCCAGTAGCCACGACATAGGCGACGAGGCGGCGGTCGCCGCGTTCGGCGGTCATGTCCACGCGCACCGTCACCACGGCGGCGGCGACCTCCGGCTGGGAAGTGAGCACGCTTTCGATCTCGCCCAGCTCGATGCGGATGCCGCGGATCTTGACCTGGTGGTCGACGCGGCCGAGGAACTCGACGCGGCCGCCGGGGAGCCAGCGCGCCAGGTCGCCGGTACGGTACATGCGCTGCCCGGGTTGGCCATCCAGGGGGTTGGGCACGAAGCGCTCGGCGGTCAATTCCGGGCGTCCGCGATAGCCGCGGCCGACGCCCGCGCCGGCGATGTAGAGCTCGCCCGGCAGCCCCACCGGCACCGGCCGCAGATGGCGGTCGGCGAGGTAGATCCGGGTGTTGTCGAGGGGGCTTCCGATGTCGGGCGCGCGGCTGCCGGCGGGGGCGACGGCGCCCGCGGTGGCGAACACCGTGGTCTCCGTGGGGCCGTAGCCGTTGACCAGGCGGAACGGGTACCCGGGTCGCGGGCGGTGGATGAGCCGGTCGCCCCCGGCCATGAGCGCCCGCAGGGCCAGGTCGGGCAAGCGTGGCCGTGCTTGCATCTCCTCCAGCAGGGCCTCGGCCAGCGGTGTGGCGAGGAAGGCGAGGGTGATGCGCTCCGCGGCGAGCCAGGCGAGCAGGGCCGGGGGCGAGAGGATGCTCTCCCGCCGCGGCACGTGGAGCGAGCCGCCGGCCGCGAGCGCCGGCCAGATCTCCCAGACCGTGGCGTCGAACCCGGGACCGGCCAGCAGGGAGGAACGATCCCGCGAGCCCCACTCGAAGGCTCGCAGCGTCCAGGCGACCAGGTTGGCCACTCCGCGGTAGGTGAGCGCGGCCCCCTTCGGAACCCCGGTGGAGCCCGAGGTGTAGATCACGAAGGCGAGGTGGTCCGGATCGACCGCGAAAGGCTCCGGTGGCGCCGGGTTCTCGGCCGGGAAGCCGTCCCCATCCAGTCGCAGCACCCGCTCGGGGGGGAGCGGCAGTTCGGGCACCCCCGGCAGGCGTTCGAGCTGAGCCGCCGTGGTGAGCAGAACCGTGGCGCCGGAGTCGCTCAGCATGGTGGCGATGCGCTCGCCCGGGTTGGCCGGATCGATGGGCAGCCAGGCGCCGCCGGCCTTGACCGTGGCAACCACCGCGATCACCGTCTCCGGGGAGCGGTCGAGCAGGAGGGCGACCAGACTCTCCGGCCCGGCTTCGAGCTCGCGCAGGCGGTGGGCCAGATGGTTGGCCCGGCGGTCGAGCTCGCCATAGGTCAGGCTGCCGCCTTTCCAGGCCACCGCGAGCGCGTCGGGCGCGCGCCGGGCGTGCGCCTCGAAGAGCTGCTGGAGCGGCGTCTCCGGAATGGGGGTCGCGGCCGGGTTCCACTCGGCGAGGACCTGCTGGCGCTCCGCCGCGGGCAGCAGCGGCAGCTCGGAGAGGCGCGTTTCAGGTGTCGCCGCGACGCTTGCCAGCAGCGTGCTCAGATGCTCCAGGAGGCGGTCGACGGTCGCCGCGTCGAAGAGGTCGGTGGCGTACTCGGCCGTGGGGAGCAGCTCGTCCCCATCCCGGGCGACCTGGAGGAACAGGTCGACTTTGGCGGTGGAGGTCGGCAGCTCGGCGATCGAGCCCGTCAGATCGGGGCTCAGGCGCAGGGCGGGCGCCTTCTCCCACACGGCGAACAGCACCTGGAACAGCGGCGAGCGGGCGAGGTCCCGTTGCGGTGCCAGCTCCGCGACGAGCTGCTCGAAGGGCAGGTCCTGGTGAGCATAGGCGTTCAGCGCCGTCGTCCGTACCCGCGCCAGCAGCTCGAGGAAGCTCACGTCGCCGGTGCCGCCGGCCAGCGAGGTGCGCAGCACGAGGGTGTTGACGAAGAAGCCGATCAGCCCCTCGGTCTCGGCGCTGTTGCGGCCGGCGATGGGCGTGCCGAGGGCGAGGTCCTCCTCGCCGGTGTAGCGGCCGAGGAGGGCGTAGAAGGCGGCCGCCAGGGTCATGAACAGGGTGGCGCCCTGGCGGCGGCTGAGTGCGGCGAGGCCGGCGCCGGTGTGGGGCGCGAGGCGGGAGCGGCGCAGGTCGCCGCGAAAGCTCTGCCGGGCGGGCCGCGGCCGGTCCGCCGGCAGCTCCAGGGCGGGCGGCAGCCCGGCGAGCCTCTGGCGCCACCAGGCGAGCTCCGCCTCCAGGATCTCACCCGAGAGAGCTCGCCGCTGCCAGAGGGCAAAGTCGGCGTACTGCACGGGCAGCGGTGGCAGGGGGGATGGCAGCCCCTGGGCGAGGGCCTGGTACAGCTCCGAAAGCTCCCGCACCAGCACTTCGAGCGACCAGCCGTCCGAGGCGATGTGGTGCATCGCGACGATCAGGAGTTGCTCCCCGGCACCCAGGCGCAGGAGCCGGCAGCGCAGCAGCGGCCCGCGCGCCAGATCGAACGGCTGGTCCGCCAGCTCCCGTTCGAGAGTCTCCGCGGCGGCGCGGGCGCCGGGCAGGGCCGAAAGGTCGACGACCGGTAGAGTGACCACCGCGGAGGGCTGGACGATCTGCATGGGCTCGCCCTCGGCCGACTCGCGGAACACCGTGCGCAGCGCCTCGTGGCGGCGCACGATCTCGTCGAGAGCGCCGGCGAGCACGGGGACGCGCAGCCCCGGCCCCGCGAGCTGAAAGGCCACGGGCACGTTGTAGAGCGAGGAGCCGCGCTCGAAGCGGTCGAGGAACCAGAGCCGCTGCTGTGCGTAGGAGAGAGGGGACTCCGCGCCGCGCGCGACGGGGACGAGCGGCGCCATCGCCGGCCGGCCGCCGGTGATCGACGCGGTGGCGTCCGCGATCCACCCGGCCAGGCCGGCCACGGTCGGGTGCTCGAAGACCGCCGGGAGATCGACCTCCACCCCGAAGACGGCGCCGGCGCGCGAAGCGAGCTGGAACACCGACAGCGAATGCCCGCCCAGGTGGAAGAAATCGTCGTGCAGGCTCAACCGGCGTTCGAGCTTCAGGACCTCGCGGAAGAGGCCGGCCAGGATCTGCTCGCCCGGAGTCCGCGGCGCGTCGAGGGCTCCCTCGGCGGCCTCGGCCTCCGGCGCGGGAGCGATCCGCTCCAGGGCACGGCGGTCGAGCTTGCCGTTGGGGTTGAGCGGCAGGGCGTCGAGGAAGACCCAGGCGGCCGGCACCATGGCGGCGGGCAGACGGCGGGCCAGCCGCTCGCGCAGCTCCGCCGTCGTGATCCCCCCAGGGGCCACAACATAGGCGACGAGGCCGCGGTCGCCCGTCGCGTCCTCGCGCACCGTCACCACGGCGGCGGCGACCTCCGGCTGGGAGGCGAGCACGCTCTCGATCTCGCCCAGCTCGATGCGGATGCCGCGGATCTTGACCTGGTGGTCGACGCGGCCGAGGAACTCGATCGTGCCGCCGGGGAGCCAGCGCGCCAGATCGCCGGTGCGGTACATGCGCTGCCCGGGGGCCTCCTCGGTGGCGTCCAGCGGGTTGGGCACGAACCGCTCGGCGGTCAGCTCGGGGCGTCCGCGATAGCCGCGGCCGAGGCCCGCGCCGGCGATGTAGAGCTCGCCCGTCTCGCCCACCGGCACCGGGCGCAGGCCGGGGTCGACCAGATGGATCCGCGTGTTGTCGAGGGGGCTTCCGATGTCGGGCGCGCGGATGCCGCGGGTGCCGGCGGGGGAGACCGGCCCGGCGGTGGCGAACACCGTGGTCTCCGTGGGGCCGTAGCCGTTGACCAGCAGGAACGGCTGGTCCGGCCGTGGGCGGCGTACGAGCCGGTCGCCGCCGGCCAGCAGCGCCCGCAGGCAGAACCCCGGGGGGAGAGGTGCGGCGTTCATCCGCTCCAGGAGGGCCTCGGCCAGCGGCGTGGCGAGAAAGGCGAGGGTGATCCGCTCGGCGGCGAGCCAATCGAGCAGGGCGGCGGGCGACAGGACGGTCTCCCGCCGGGGTATGTGCAGCGAGCCGCCGGCCGCGAGCGCCGGCCAGATCTCCCAGACGGTGGCGTCGAAGCCGGGACCGGCCAGGAGGGAGGCGCGATCTTGCGGGCGCCGCTCGAAGGTGCGGTGGTCCCAGCCGATCAGGTTGGCCACGCCGCGGTAGGTGAGGGCGGCGCCTTTCGGCACCCCGGTGGAGCCCGAGGTGTAGATGACGTAGGCGAGGTGATCCGGATCGATCGCGAAGGGCTCCGGCGGCGCCGTGCTCTCTTGCCGGAAACCGTCCCCGTCGAGGAGGAGCACCCGCTCCGGGGGAAGCGGCAGGTCCGGCACGCCCGGCACCCCCTGCAGGCGCTCGAGCTGCGCCGCCGTGGTGAGGAGGGCGGCGGCGGCGGAGTCGCGCAGCATGGCGGCGATGCGCTCGGCCGGGTTGGCAGGATCGATGGGCAGCCAGGCGCCGCCGGCCTTGACCGTGGCGAGCACCGAGATCACCGTCTCCGGCGAACGTTCGAGCAGGATGGCGACCAGGCTTTCCGGCCGGACGCCGAGCTTCCGCATGTGGCGGGCAAGCTGGTTGGCCCGGCGTTCGAGCTCGCCGTAGGTCAGGCGGTCTTCGGCGCGGTCGCCCCAGGCCACGGCGAGCGCCTCGGGAGCGCGCCGGGCGTGGGCCTCGAAGAGCTGCTGGATGGGCTCGGGGTGCGGTTCGGAGATTTCGGGGCCGGTCATGAATCGAAAGCTCTAGCTTATCGCGCCTCAGGCGATCTCCTCGGCGGCGAGGAACGACCGGATCTCTTCGTCGGAGAGGCCCTCGAGCTCGGCGAGGAGGGCCGCGGTGTCCGCGCCCTGGGCGGCCAGGACGCTCTGGCCGACGGCCTCGGCAAACTCCGCGAGCCGGGGGGTGACGAACAGCGACTGGAGCGGCAGGTCGATGTCGAAGGTGTCGCGGACGCGCGCCAGCACCTTGGTGGCGATCAGCGAGTGCCCTCCCAGGTCCCAGAAGTTGTCGTCGATCCCCACGCGGTCGACCTTCAGCACCGTGCGCCAGATGGCGGCGACCTCCTCCTCGAGAGGCGTGCGCGGCGCGTTGAATTCCCCTTCGGTGCGCATCGGCTCGGGGGCGGGCAGAGCGCGTCGGTCGAGCTTGCCGTTGGGGGTGAGCGGCAGGGCGTCGAGGAAGACCCAGGCGGCCGGCACCATGGCGGCGGGCAGACGGCGGGCCAGCCGCTCGCGCAGCTCCCCGGCGCTGACGACGTCGGGGTCTCCGGAAGCCACGACGTAAGCGACGAGGCGGCGGTCGCCTGCGGGGTCCTCGCGCACCATCACCACGGCGGCGGCGACCTCCGGCTGAGCGGTGAGCACACTCTCGATCTCGCCCAACTCGATGCGGATGCCGCGGATCTTGACCTGGTGGTCGATACGGCCGAGGAACTCGATCCTACCCCCGGGGAGCCATCGCGCCAGGTCGCCCGTGCGGTACATGCGCTGTCCTGGTACCTTTTCGGGGCTGTCGAGCGGGTTGGGCACGAACCGCTCGGCGGTCAGCTCGGGGCGCCCGAGGTAGCCGCGGGCGAGGCCGGCGCCGGCGATGCAGAGCTCGCCCGGCAGCCCCACCGGCACCGGCCGCAGGTGGCGGTCGACCAGGTAGACCTGCGTGTTGTCGAAGGGGCTTCCAATATCGGGCGCGCGGGTACCCGTGGGGGCGACGATCCCTCCGGTGGCGTACACCGTGCCCTCCGTGGGACCGTACATGTTGATCAGAGTGAACGTCAGCTCCGGCCAGGGGCGCCGGACGACCCGTTCGCCGCCGGTCAGCAGCGTCCGCAGGGCCAGGTCGGGAAGTAGTGGCCTTGCCTGCAACTCCTCCAGCAAAGCCTCGGCCAGCGGAGTGGCGAGGAAGGCGAGGGTGATCCTCTCCGCCGCGAGCCAGGCGAGCAGGGCGGGGGACGAGAGGATGGTCTCCCGCGGCGGCACGTGGAGCGAGGAGCCGGCCGCGAGCGCCGCCCAGATCTCCCACACGGAGGCGTCGAATCCGGGGCCGGCGAGGAGGGGAGCGCGATCCTCCGGGCGCCGCTCGAAGGTGCGGTGGTCCCAGCCGACCAGGTTGGCCAGCCCGCGGTAGGTGAGCGCGGCGCCCTTCGGGACCCCGGTGGAGCCCGAGGTGTAGATGACGTAGGCGAGGTGGTCCGGATCGATCGCGAAGGGCACCGGCGGCGCCGTGCTCTCTCCTGAGAAACCTTCCTCGTCGAGCCGCAGCACCCGTTCGGAGGGAAGCGGCAGGTCCGGCACGCCCGGCAGCCCCGGCAGACGTTCGAGCTGCGCCGCCGTGGTGAGAAGAACCGTGGCTCCGGAGTCGCGCAGCATGGCGGCGATGCGCTCGCCCGGGTTGGCCGGTTCGATCGGCAGCCAGGAGCCGCCGGCCTTGACCGTGGCGACCACCGCGATCGCCGTCTCCGGCGAGCGGTCGAGCAGGATGGCGACCAGGCTCTCCGGCCGGACTCCGAGCCCGCGCAGGTGGTGGGCCAGCTCGTTGGCCCGGCGGTCGAGCTCGCCGTAGGTCAGGCGGTCTTCCTCGCGGTCGCTCCAGGCCACGGCGAGCGAGTCGGGCGCGCGCCGGGCGTGCGCCTCGAAGAGTTGCTGGAGCGGCGTTACCGGGATGGGGGCGGCGGTGCCGTGGCCGGCGGCGGCGACCTCCTCCCGCTCCTCGGGAGTGAGCAGCGGCAGCTCGCCGATCGTCATCTCGGGGTTGCCGGCAGCCGCCGTGAGCAGAACGCGGAAATGGGAGAGCAGGCGCCGCAGCGTGGCGGCGTCGAACAGATCGGCCGCCCATTCCACGGCCGCTTCGAGCCCCTCCGGTCCGGGCCCCACCGACAGGGTGAGGTCGAACTTGGCGATGTCGAGCTCAACGGCGAGCTCGTCCAGGGTCACGCCGGGCGCCAGCTCGGTCGGCGCGGCGCGCTCGCTTTCGACGGCGAACAATACCTGGAACAGCGGCGAGCGCGACAGGTCGCGCGCCGGAGCCAGCTCCTCGACCAGCTTCTCGAACGGCAGGTCCTGGTGAGCATAGGCGGCGAGGGCCGTTTCGCGGACGCGGCCGAGCAGCCCGGCGAAGGTGGGATCGCCGCTCAAGTCGACTCGCAGCACGAGGGTGTTGACGAAGAACCCCAGCAGGTTTTCCGTTTCGGCGTGCCGGCGGTTGGCGATCGGCGTGCCCACCCACAGGTCGTCCTGGCCGGTGTAGCGGAACAGGAGCGCTTCGAAGGCGGCCAGCAGGGTCATGAACGAGGTCGTTCTCCAGCGCCGGCCGAGCTGCGCGACCTCCGCCGAGAGCGCCGCGCCGAGGGGCAGCGTTGCCGAACCTCCGCGCAGGCTCTGCACGGCGGGGCGTGGACGGTCGGTGGGCAGATCGAGGGTGGGCGGAGCGCCGGCCAGGGTCTGCCGCCACCAGGCGAGCTGCGCCTCCCACTCGCCGCTCGCGAGCCACCGCCGTTGCCAGACGGAGACGTCGGCATACTGTAAGGCGAGCTCCGGCAGCGGCGATGGAAAGTCCCTCACCGCGGCGCCGTAGAGGGCCTGGAGCTCGCGCCGCAGCACGCCGACCGACCAGCCGTCGGAGATGATGTGGTGCATGGTGAGCGCCAGCCGGTGCTCCCGCGGGCCGAGGCGTACCAGGAACGAGCGCAGGAGGGGGCCGCGCTCCAGGTCGAAAGGCAGGCGCCGCTCGGCGGCGAGAAGGCGGTCCGCCTCCGCCTCGCCGAGCGCGGCAGGCAGACCCGCCAGATCGACGCAGGGGAGCGGCCAGGGGGCCGGAGCGGCCACCACCTGCACGGGATCCCCGCTTTCGGCGTCCACTCTGAAGGTGGTGCGCAGCACCTCGTGACGGCGCACGATCTCGGAGAGCGCCGCGGCGAGCAAGTCCGCCGCCAGAGGGCCCGTGATGCCGAACAGGACGGGCAGGTTGTAGACCGGCAGACCCGGCTGCAAGCGGTCGAGGAACCACAGGCGCTGCTGGGCATGGGAGAGGGGAATCGTGCCACTGTCCGTCCGGCGGGTCATGCGCTCCGCTCGCTCGCCGGGCTGCTCCAGCGATCGCTCCAGGAAATCGGCGATCGCCGCCACGTACTCGGCCAGGGTGGGGTGCTCGAAGAGAGTGCGTACCGGCAGCTCGATCCCGAAGCTCTCGCGCACCCGGTAGGTGAGGCGGGTGGCCAGGAGAGAATGGCCGCCGAGCTCCCAGAAGCTGTCGTGGATCCCCAGCCGGTCGACCTTCAGCACCGTCCGCCAGAGGCCGGCGACCCGCTCTTCGAGGTGCGTGCGCGGGGCGACGAGCTCTTGCCCGGCTTCCGGCCTGGGCTCCGGGGAGGGGAGGGCGCGGTGATCGACCTTGCCGGTGGGAGTGCGTGGCAAGGCATCGAGGAGGATGAAGAGCGACGGCGTCATCGCCTCGGGAAGCCGCGCCTGCGCGGCGCGCCGCAGCTCTGCCGGGGTGAGGTCTGGGCGGTCCGCCACCACGTAGGCGATGAGGCGGGCGTCGCCCGGCGAGTCCTCGCGCACGACGGCCACCACCGCCTTGACGCCGGGGTGGGCGGCGATGACCGCCTCGACCTCCCCGAGCTCGATGCGGACGCCGCGGATCTTCACCTGCTGGTCCGTGCGGCCCAGGTACTCCAACAGGCCATCCGGACGGCGGCGCACCCGGTCGCCCGTGCGGTAGAGCCGCTCGCCGGGCGCCGTGGCGAACGGGTCGGGCAGGAAGCTCGACGCCGTCTCCACGGGCCGGCCGAAATAGCCGCGCGACACTTGCACGCCGCCTATGAAGAGCTCTCCCGGCACCCCCACGGGGCAGGGCTCCCACCGGCGGGCCCCGAGCACGTGCAGGCGGGCGTTCGCGACGGCCTCCCCGAGCAGCGCCGGGCGCGACGCCAGCTCGCGCTTGCAGCGCCAGAAGGTGACCACGATCGTCGTCTCCGTCGGGCCGTAGAGGTTGACCAGCTCCGCCTCCCGCTCCGCAAAGATCGCGAAGAAGGCGGTCTGCAGGTCGGCCCCCAACGCCTCGCCGCCGACGCAGACCTGCCGCAGGCTTCGGCACGCTCCCAGCCCCTCATCCAGCAGGACCCGCAGTATCGACGGTACCGTCGGCAGCATCGTCACCCCGTGCTCCTGGATGCCGCGGACGAGCGCCGCCGGTTCCCGGGTCTCTTCCGGACGGGCCATCACCACCGCCGCGCCGGCCAACAGCGGCATCCAGAACACCCACACCGAGGCGTCGAAGCTGAACGCCGTCATCTGGTACACCCGGTCCGCGGGTCCCAGGGGGAGCTCCTCCTGCAGCCATAACATGTAGTTGACGATGGCCCGGTGCGGCACCGTCGTGGCCTTCGGCCGGCCGGTCGAGCCGGAGGTGAAGATCAGGTAGGCCGCGGCTTCCTCCGGTACGACCGCGGGCAGCGCGGGCGTTGCGGGCAGCGCGTCGCCTTCCTCCCGGTCCCAGTCCCCGTCCAGGAAGAGAGCCGGCGCGCCGGCCGGCAGCCGGTCCGCGAGCCGCTGCTGGGCGAGCACCGCCACCGCCTGGGTATCCTCCAGCATGGCGGCCACCCGGGCGGCCGGGTAGTCCGGATCGAGGGGGACGTAGGCGGCTCCGGCCTTGAGCACGCCGAGCAGGGCCACCACCATCTCCAGCGAGCGCTCCAGGAAGAGGCCCACCCGGGATTCGATTCCGGCGCCCATCGCCATGAGACGCCGCGCCAGCCGGTTGGAGCGCGCGTCGAGCTCGCGGTAGGTGAGCGTACCCTCCGCGGCGATGACCGCGACGGCGTCCGGCGTGCGCGCGGCCCGGGCCTCGAACAGGCGGTGCAGGGTGGCGCCCGCGGGGCGCGGCTCCGCGGTGGCGTTCCAGGCGGCGAGCTGCTCGCGTTCAACCGCAGTCAGCAGCGGCAGCTCCGATAGCCGCCGGCCGGGCTCCGCCGCGGCGCCGGCCAGCAGAGACTGGAAGTGACCGGCCAGCCGCTCGATCGTCGCGGCCTCGAACAGGTCCGTGGCGTACTCGAAGCTCAGCAGCAGCCCGTCGCTCTCTTCCGCCACTTCCAGGGTGAGGTCGAGCTTGGCGGCGTGGAGGTCCTCTTCGATGGGGACCAGACGGAGGCCCGTTGACTGCCGGGTCTGCGGGGACGGCGGGCTCTGGCGCCGGGCGTTCCGCAGCGCCAGCATCACCTGCACCAGGGGGGAGCGCGACATGTCCCGCTCGGGGCGCAGCTCCTCCACCAGCACCTCGAACGGCAGATCCTGGTAGGTGAAGGCGGTCAGACAGGTCTCGCGGGCCCGCGCCAGCAGCTCGCCGAAGGACGGATCTCCCGCCAGGTCTCCCCGCAGCGTCAGGGTGTTGACGAAGAATCCGATCAAGTCTTCGACCTCGGCATGGTGGCGGCCGGCCACGGGCGTCGCCACCAGGAGGTCGTCCTGTCCGGTATACCTTTGGAGAAGGGCCTGGAAACCGGCCAGCAGGAGCATGAACAGGGTCTGGCTCCGCTCCCGGGCCAGCGCCCGCAGCACCGGCGTCATTGCCGCCGGCAGGGGTCTCCGCAGGACTTCTCCCCGCAGGCTCTGCACCGGCGGCCTCGGGTGGTCGGCAGGCAGCTCCAGGACCTCCGGGGCGTTCTCGAGAGCGCGGCGCCAGAAGGCGAGCTGCCGCTCGTAGACCTCGCCGGTGAGCCAGCTCCGCTGCCAGGCGGCGAAGTCCGCGTACTGCCAGGGGAGCTCCGGCAGCGGCGATTCCCGGCCCGCGACGAAGGCGTCGTAGAGCGCCGCCAGCTCGGCCAGGAAGATCTCCCCCGACCAGCCGTCGAAGGCGATGTGATGGACGCTGCACAGGAGGACGTGCTCCGCCGGGCCGCACCGCGCGAGCGAGGCCCGGAACACGCGCCCCGCCGCCAGGGCGAAGGGGCGAAGGGCCTCCTCCGCGGCCAGGCGCAGAACCTCGCCACCCCTCGTCTCCTCGGGCAGGGCCGTGAGGTCCACCACGGGCAGGGCCGAGAGGGGGGCCGGCTGGACGGCTTGGTAGGGTTCCCCCTCGGTCAGGGTGTAGGCGGTGCGCAGCACCTCGTGCCGGCGCACGATCTCGCTCAAGGCGGCAGCCAGGGCCGGGGGCTCCAGGCGACCCTGCAGACGCAGCGAGAAGGGGATGTTGTAGGCGTTCGAGCCGGGGGTGAGCTGGTCGAGGAACCACAGTCGGGCTTGAGCGAAAGAGAGTGGCCGCCGGCTGCCGGGACGCAACGCCACGCCCCGGGGAATGGCGGCTGGAGCGCCCTCCCGGGCCGCCTCCACGGCGAGGGAGAGGCCGGCCACGGTCGAGCTCTCGAAGAGAGCGCGCACGGGCAGCTCGACGCTGAGGGTGCGGCGGATCCCGGCGATCACGCGCATGGCCAGCAGGGAGTGGCCGCCGAGTTCGAAGAAGTCGTCGTCCACTCCCAGCGCGGCCACGCCCAGGACGCCGGCGAAGATCTTCGCCAGCGTCGCCTCCAACGGCGTGCGCGGAGCCTGAAACGCGCCGCTGCGCTGCGCGGCCGGCTCCAGCCGCGCGAGAGCCCCGCGGTCCACCTTGTCGTTGGGGGTCAGCGGCAGGGCGTCGAGGAAGACCCATCCCGACGGCACCATGTGCCCCGGCAATCTCTGCTTCAGGTAGGCCCGCAGCCCGGCCTCCTCGACCTCTCCCGTCACGTAGGCAGTCAGGCGGCTGCCGCCGCCGGGGTCCGGCAGAGCCAGCACCGCCGCCTGTCCCACCCCTGGGTGGGTGGCGAGGGCGGCTTCGATTTCCCCCGGCTCGACGCGGAAGCCGCGCACCTTGACCTGGTGGTCCGTGCGGCCCAGGTACTCCAGCCGGCCGTCCGGACGGCGGCGCACCCGGTCGCCGGTGCGGTAGAGCCGCTCGCCCGGAGCGGAGGCGAACGGGTCGGGCAGGAAGCTCGACGCCGTCTCCGCCGGCCGGCCGAGATAGCCGCGCGACACCGGCACGCCGCCTACGAACAGCTCCCCCGGCACCCCCACCGGACAGGGCTCCAACCGGGACCCGAGCACGTGCAGGCGGGCGTTCGCGATCGGCTCTCCGAGCAGCGCCGGGCGCGACGCCTGCTCGCGCTCGCAGCGCCAGAAGGTGACCGCGATCGTCGTCTCCGTCGGGCCGTAGAGGTTGACCAGCTCGGGCTCCCGCTCCGCGAAGGCCGCGAAGAAGGCGGTCTGCAGGTCGGCCCCCAACGCCTCGCCGCCGACGAAGACCCGCCGCAGGCCTCGGCAGGCTGCCAGCCCCTGGTCCAGCAGGACCCGCAGCATCGACGGAACCGTCGGCAGCACCGTCACCCCGTGCTCCTGGATGGCGCGAACCAGCGCCGCCGGCTCCCGGGTCTCTCCCGGCCGGGCCATCACCAGCGTCGAGCCGGCCAGCAGCGGCGCCCAGAACACCCACACCGAGGCGTCGAAGCTGAACGCCGTCTTCTGCAACACGCGGTCGGCGGGTGTGAGGGGAAACTCGGCCTGCATCCACAGCAGGTAGTTGACGATGGCCCGGTGCGGCACCGTCGTGGCCTTTGGCCGGCCGGTGGAGCCGGAGGTGAAGATCAGGTAGGCCGCGGCTTCCTCCGGCACTGTCGAGGGCAGCTCGCCTCCTTCTTCGAGGTCCCGGTCCCCGTCCAGGAAGAGGGTCCGCGCGCCGGTTGGCAAGCGGTCCGCGAGCCGCTCCTGGGCGAGCACCGCCACGGCCCGGGCATCCTCCAGCATGGCGGCCAGCCGCTCGGCCGGATAGTCCGGATCGAGGGGGACGTAGGCGGCTCCGGCCTTGAGCACGCCCAGCAGGGCCACCACCATCTCCGGCGAGCGCTCGAGGAGGAGGGCGACGCGGGAGTCGATTCCGGCGCCCATCGCCACGAGACGCCGCGCCAGCCGGTTGGAGCGCTCGTCGAGCTGGCGGTAGGTGAGCGCACCCTCGGCGGCGATGACCGCGACGGCGTCCGGCGTGAGCGCGGCCTGGGCCACGAACCAGCCGTGCAGGGTGGCGCCGGTCGGCCGCGGCTCCAGGGTGGCGTTCCAGGCGGCGAGCTGCTCGCGTTCAACCGCGGCCAGCAGCGGCAGCTCCGAGAGCCGCCGGCCGGGCTCCGCCACGATGCCCACCAGCAGCGTGTCCAGATGCCCCAGGAGGCGGTCGATGGTCGCCGCGTCGAAGAGGTCGGTCGCGTACTCGGCCGTGGAGAGCAGCTCGTCGCCCTGGCGGGTGACCTGGAGGGCCAGGTCGAACATGGCGCTCGAGGTCTGGAGCTCGGCGATCGATCCCGTCAGGCCGGGGCTTAAGGTCAGGTCGGGCGTCCTCTCCCACAGGGCGAACAGCACCTGGAACAGCGGCGCCCGGGCGAGATCCCGTTGCGGCGCCAGCTCCGCGACGAGCTGCTCGAAGGGGAGGTCCTGGTGGGCGTAGGCATCCAACACCGTCGTCCGCACTCGTGCCAGCAGCTCAGGGAAGCTCACGTCGCCGGCCAGGGAAGTGCGCAGCACGAGGGTGTTGACGAAGAAGCCGATCAATCCTTGAGTCTCGGCGTTGCCGCGGCCGGCGCCGGGCGTGCCGAGGGCCAGGTCCTCCTCGCCGGTGTAGCGAGAGAGGAGGGTGGCGAACGCCGCCATCAGGGTCATGAACAGGGACGACCCCTGGCGGCGGCTGAGCGCGGCGAGGCCGGCGCCGGTCCGGGGGGCGAGGCGGGAGTGGCGGCGGTTGCCGCGGAAGCTCGGCCGCGCGGGCCGCGGCCGGTCCGCCGGCAGCTCGAGGGCGGGCGGCAGCCCGGCGAGCCGCTGGCGCCACCAGGCGAGCTGCGCCTCCAGGACCTCACCCGAGAGCGTTCGCCGCTGCCAGATGGCAAAGTCGGCGTACTGCACGGGCAGGGGCGGCAGGGGCGAAGGGAGTCCCTGGGCGAAGGCCTGGTACAGCTCCGAGATCTCCCGCGCCAGCACTTCGAGCGACCAGCCGTCCGCGGCGATGTGATGCGCCGAGACGACCAGGTGGTGCTCCTCGGCGCCCAGGCGCAGGAGCCGGCAGCGCAGCAGCGGTCCGCGCGCCAGATCGAACGGCTGGTCCGCCAGCTCCCTCTCCAGAATCTCCGCCGCGATGCGGGCGTCGGGCAGGGCGGAGAGGTCGATGACCGGCAGGGCACCGGCGACGCCCTCGACGAACGGCTGGACGACCTGCACGGGCTCGCCGCCGGCCGACTCGCGGAACACCGTGCGCAGCACCTCGTGGCGGCGCACGATCTCGGCCAGGGCGCTCTGGAGGGGTGGGACGCGCAGCCCCGGGCCGTTGAGGTGAAAGGCCACCGGCACGTTGTAGAGCGAGGTGCCGCCGCTCTCGAAGCGGTCGAGGAACCAGAGCCTCTGCTGGGCGTAGGAGAGGAGGGACTCCGCACCGCGCTCGACGGGGGCGATGGGGACCGTCGCCGTGCCGCCTGCGTTGGCGATCCACTCGGCCAGGCTGGCCACGGTCGGGTGCTCGAAGACCGTGCGGAGATCGACGTCAACCCCGAGGACGTCGCGGACGCGCGAAGCGATTTGGACCACCGACAGCGAATGCCCGCCGAGGTGGAAGAAGTCGTCGTGCAGACCCACGGCCCGCTCGAGCTTCAGAATCTCCTGGAAAAGACCGGCCAGGAGCTGCTCGCTCGGGGTCCGCGGCGCGTCGATGGACCCGCCGGTGGCCGCCTCCGGCTCCGGCGGCGCGATCCGCTCCAGGGCGCGGCGGTCGAGCTTGCCGTTGGGGTTGAGCGGCAGGGCGTCGAGGAAGACCCAGGCGGCCGGCACCATGGCGGCGGGAAGGAGGCGGGCGAGCCGCTCGCGCAGCTCCCCGGCGCTGATTCCCTCGGGAGCCACGACATAGGCGACGAGGCGGCGGTCGCCGCTGTCGCCGGTGGAGTCCTCGCGCGCCATCACCACGGCGGCGGCGACCTCCGGCTGCGAGGCGAGCACGCTCTCGATCTCGCCCAGCTCGATGCGGATGCCGCGGATCTTGACCTGGTGGTCGATGCGGCCGAGGAACTCGATGCGGCCGCCGGGGAGCCATCGCGCCAGATCTCCCGTACGGTACAGGCGCTGCCCGGGTTCCTCAAACGGATTGGGCACGAACCGCTCGGCGGTCAGCTCGGGGCGCCCGCGATAGCCGCGGCCGACACCCGCGCCGGCGATGTAGAGCTCGCCCGCCTCTCCCACCGGCACCGGCCGCAAGTGGGAGTCGACCAGGTAGATCCGGGTGTTGTCGAGGGGGCCTCCGATGTCGGGCGCGCGGTCGCCGGTAGGGGCGACGAGCCCCGAAGTGGCGTACACCGTGGTCTCGGTAGGGCCGTAGACGTTGGTCAGGGGGAACGACAGCCCTGGCCACGGTCGCCGCACGAGCCGGTCGCCGCCGGCCAGCACCACCCGTAGCGCCAGCTCCGGCGGGGCCGGCGCGGCTTGAATCTCTTCCAGCAGGGCCACGGCCAGCGGTGTCGCGAGGAAGATGAGGGTGATCTTTTCGGCCACGAGCCAGGCGAGCAGGGAGGGGGGCGAGAGGATGGTTTCCCGGCGTGGGACGTGGAGCGAAGCCCCGGCCGCGAGCGTCGCCCAGATCTCCCACACGGAGGCGTCGAACCCGGGGCCGGCGAGGAGGGGAGCGCGATCCCGCGGGCCCCGCCCGAAGGTCCGCAGATCCCAGCCGACCAGGTTGGCCAGCCCGCGCCAGGTGAGCGCGGCGCCCTTCGGGACTCCGGTGGAGCCGGAGGTGTAGATGACGTAGGCGAGGTGGTCCGGATCGATCGCGAAGGGCACCGGCGGCGCCGGGCTCTCGCCTGGGAAACCTTCCTCGTCGAGCCGCAGCACCCGTTCGGGAGGCAGAGGCAGGTCCGGCAGACGTTCGAGCTGCGCCGCCGTGGTGAGGAGAACCGCGGCGCCGGAGTCGCGCAGCATGGCGGCGATGCGTTCTCCCGGGTTGACCGGATCGATGGGCAGCCAGGCGCCGCCGGCCTTGACCGTGGCGACCACCGCGATCACCGTCTCCGGCGAACGTTCGAGCAGGATGGCGACCAGGCTTTCCGGCCGGACTCCGAGCCTGCGCAGATGGTGGGCCAACGCGTTGGCCCGGCGGTCGAGCTCGCCGTAGGTCAGGCTGCCGCCATTCCAGGCCACGGCGAGCGAGTCGGGAGCGCGCCGGACGTGGTCCTCGAACAACTGCTGGACGGGCGTTTCCGGGATGGGGGCCGCGGTGCGGTTCCATTCCGGCAGGGGCTCGGCCACCTCTTCAGCGCGCGGCTCGGGAGTGGAGCTTTTGGGGCCGGTCATGAATCGAATGCTTTCCTTAACCGTTCCAACTCCAGGGTTTCGCGGTCGCCGCAACGGCCGTCCCGCACGATTGTCGAGTTTGGAGAGTCTGCGGTACTGTATATCTAGAGTGACTTTCGATCTCCCAAGAGGGACATTTCCTGGGTATCGGAAAACATTCTTCAATAACGTTTATACCCCTGCCTTTGGAACGCGGCCGGCAGGCCGGGCTGATCGCGGGTTTGTCCCGGATTGGGCTCCTGACTTCACTCTAGGACTGGATGCTCTAGCACCCATGGATGTCCTTACCCAGTCGCCGGCCGGGTTTCGCGGCGAATGAAGCTATATATATGACCGGCGAAAAACCAAGCCCCAAAGGCACCGCGCTCTCGCCTGAGAAGCTCGCGCTTCTGGTGATGCGCCTGAGGAAGAAGGCGGCGGAAACATCGCCGGCGGATGGGATGATCCCGCGGCGGGTTGCCGAGGGGCCGCCGCCGCTCTCCTTCGCGCAGCAGCGCCTCTGGCTGCTGGACCGGCTGGAGCCCGGGGGCTCCGCCTACAACATACCGTTCCCCGCCCGCCTCGCCGGCGACCTCGATTTCAGTGCCCTGGCCGGGGCTCTCGCCGAGATCCGGCGCCGCCACGAGGCCCTGCGCACCACCTTCGCCACCGTCGACGGGGTGCCGGTGCAGGTGATCGCGCCGCCAAGCCCCTCGGCCCCGGAAACATTGCCGCTGGTGGACCTCTCGGCTCTGCCGCCGGTCGCCGGACGCGCCGAGGGCGACCGGCTGCTCGCCGCCGAGGCGAAGGCTCCGTTCGATCTGGAAGCCGGCCCGTTGTGCCGTATCGCTTTCGTCCGCCTGGCCCCCGCCGAGCACCTGCTGGTGCTCAACATGCACCACATCGTCTCGGACGGCTGGTCGATGGGCCTCTTCTTCAACGAGCTGTCGGCCCTCTACGAGGCGTTGCGCGCCCGGCTCCCGTCGCCGCTGCCGGAGCCGCCGATCCAGTACTCCGACTTCGCCGTCTGGCAGCGGGGTTGGCTACAGGGCTCCGCGCTGGAGAAGCAGCTCGCCTACTGGCGCGGCCAGCTCGCCGGCAGCCCGCCGGCCCTGGAGCTGCCGACCGACCGCCTCCGTCCCGCCGTCCCGACCCATCGCGGCGAGGCCCTGCGGGTGCGCCTCCCCCCGAGCCTGACCCTGGCGTTGCGCGAGCTGTCGCGGCGCGAGGGGACCTCGCTGTTCATGACCCTGCTGGCCGGTTTCAACCTTCTCCTCTCCCGTCTCACCGGGCAGGAGGACGTGGTGGTCGGCGCGCCGAGCGCCGGCCGCGGCCGGCTGGAGACGGAGGGGCTGATCGGCCTGTTCCTCAACACCCTGGTGCTGCGCACCGGC
>Ga0134121_10000590_pt1 | contig 40380 bp, 60 predicted proteins | sample KB301_FD_96463 | JGI IMG/M metagenome (GOLD analysis project Ga0134121, IMG submission 96463) | Terrestrial soil microbial communities without Nitrogen fertilizer from Kellogg Biological Station, Michigan, USA - KB3-0-1 | ecosystem: Environmental > Terrestrial > Soil > Unclassified ...
GACCGGGCTTGAATGCTCCGGCAAGGCGAATAGATTCGAGTTTGTTGAGCGTTAATGTCGTTTGGCTTTCGCTGACGTATGTTCCAGTGAAAAGATGTTGGCCCATTGAATTATAGACCCGTATTTTCTGCTCGGCCTTATAGGTGAGGACTGTGGGTTCGGTTTTCTCGAGGGATAAAACTAAGGTACCGCCAAAGACGCCCCCTAATAATATGGCGGTAACTGAATACAAGACAAAAATGATGGTGTCTGTTTTACTCACAGCTTGGCCTCAGGTAATATAATCTCAGCGACTTCGCGTACTTCGATGAGGAACACTTTGTCGTCTGACCTGAGTGTGGCCTTATTCTTGTCGAGTTTGGTAACGTCATACTGCAAGCTAAGCCAATCGTTTAAAATTAATTCTAATAGCTTTGTTGAGGTCATTTAGTCCTCCCACATTTCGCCGTATATGGCGGGCTGGGTTATTTCAGTTATTTCGTTAATTGTTGAGGTCTTGGGTAAAGTGTGTTTGGCTTCGGCGAGGCGAGCGTTTTGGATGGCGCCTTGGAGTTCGATCCATTTGTCGAGCCATGCGCGGCCTGCTTGAGCATTGTTATATTTTAGATTACCTGTAAAGCCGACTGAGTTTACAGTGTCTTTCTCAAGAGTAAGGACTTCGTCGTCAGCGAAATCGACGAGAGCAAAGTCTACGTCGCCGGATGAGCCATATTTAGTCCATATGATATCCATGAAGCTATCCTCGATGGGATTGTAAGCGCTGGCTACTTCGGGGAGAGATTTGACGGGAGAGATGATGTCGCCGATGAGACCTTCTGGGGCGTCGTGTAATAAAGCGTAGAGTTGGGTGATGAGAGAGGCGCCCATTAGTTTGGCGAATTCGCATACGAGAAGGGAGTGGGCTGCGACAGAATAGTGGGGCTTTGTTTGACCGGTAAAGCGGGCCGTATTGGCTAGACCGTGTGCTATGTCTAGAATGTGGATTGTAGCTGGATCTGGTTTTCGAACGTCTATCTGGCTTCCGGTTACGATCCCCATGAGTCTACTTCTGTCGCATTTTGATGTGCTGCCCATATTTAAGATTCTACTCGTTTTCATTTTTAAAGTCAACTATTTTATCACGAATTAATTCGCGGAACCCAATCAACATTTCATAGCCGAATCTGTCAGCACGTTTTCGGGCTTCTTTTTCGGAGACTCCTTTATTGATCAAACTTTTATACATTGTTTCGGCACCGACCTTAGCCCCCGCTTTCATATCCTCGGTGGGTTCGGGGAGGGTGTCTTGCTCATATTTGAGGTAGAATTCGAGGGCGGCCGTTATGAACTCCTGTGGGGAGTCTATAAAGAGCTGGCGTTCGCAGAGCTTGGGGTAGAGGGCTGTGGGGATGTCGAAGCGATGTCTTATCTGTTTCATAAGGTAAGGACCTAAAAGAGGGGGGGTATAGAGTACTGGTTAGGGGATAGTGGACCAATATGATATTTAATATTTCTATATATATTTATTCGCATCTAATTACTCCTAGATAGGGTGGGGGTTTTAGGTCCTTAGTTAGAGAATTTTACGTAGTTTTCGCTTAAGTTCTTGATATTGTTCGGTGTTTAGCTCTTTTATGGCTTTATTCAGTTTCGCCTTTGGGGATGCTTTCTGGACCTGACGTTTCGCCCAATGTCTATATCCAACGCATAACCAACTGTCGAGTAGTTTCGGTTTGTCCTTAAAGAGTTCTCTAATCTGATTAGCTGTCAAGTCCTGATCCACCGGTCTCTCCTAGGCTATAAACTCTATACGAATCTTGGCTCTCCACTAAATGCCATTCCCCACCCTCACTATCTATAAGAAGCAGTCCACCGTTCGCAAGCACGAATCCATTAGCCGCCTCAGTTCCCCTAACAAGGCTAAGCGAGATATGGCGATTAATGTATACTTTTCGGTCCCTTGTCTTCATCGGGCGCCTCCGTCGTCTTATTAGTCTCAACTATCGCTGTCGTCAGCCCCGCCGCTTTAGCCAAGCTACTAATAAAGCTCAACACTTCATTCTGGGCTTTTTCCCTATCATTCAGTGCGCTTAGCACCAATAGAGATCTCATGAATCCCCACATAGAGATAAGCTCCGCCCGCCTCTGAATGTGCTCTGCGTTTAGATTCGGAGCGGCAGGCAAGGCGTCGACTAGCTTATCTAGGAATTTACCGTACTCTTCGCCGCTTGTGAAGCCATATGAATCTAGTAGCGATTGCTCTGGAGGGCTTTGAGTATATAGATCTCTAAAGAATGTATCCATGCTAGAACCCCTTGTTGATTTTGCCGCAGCATTGGCATATATTCGCCGACACCACGCTAAGCCAGCTCGACTGACAGTAGTCGCACTTGATCCGATAGAACTTAGTAATCGGCGTATCAATAATCTCATCCGTAAGGTCAATGATTTCATCCTTCGCTAGCTCCTCTTCAATTAGTTCGGCAATGCAGCTTGTCTTTAGAGCCGCTTGTCGTTTCTTCATAGCCTCAAACTTATTCATTTGGGTGTAAATTTCTAAGGATAAATAAATTCAATAATATCCAAATTAGGGCTGTTGACCCTATAAGAGGGTAGGAACTGTTAGTAATTGACAAATATATGACAGCGCTAGTTTGTAATAAAGTACAAAAACTAATTACGATTTTTTCAAATTTATTCATTGTCTAATTCCTTTAACATATCTAATATAAGTTTTCTTTTTCTATAATAGGTGGATTTCGATATGATACCATACTTAATGCAGTCTAAATATATTTCAATAAAGTCTATGTAAAGTTGAGCTATTTTTTGCTCATTTTCTTGTTTTCTTTTACTCATTTTCGCCTAACTCCTTGTTTTGTTGCTCCCATTTGTCAATCAACTCCTCACGGCTCCCCACATTCTCTTTCTCTAGAAGCTCCGCAAGCTCTATCTCGCTGAGTTGCATAAGGTGATACCAGTAATCTGTTAGGTGCCATTTCATTTGCGCCTCCTTAATACGAGAGATAGTGCAGCGTCGAGAATCAACAAGAGAAAGGATATTACGCTGGCGATGATTAATAGAACCATTGCTAGTTGCCCCAAGAACAGATCCACGATTAGTGTGCCTATGCGGTTAATCACATAGCACCAGCGCGACTATGAATCCGACTACGAACCAAACCATGATTATTTACCTCCGCGACGGCAATAGTCTATACGGCGCTGGACACCTTGTGCCTTTGCGATGCGCTCTAGTTCTTCGACGGTCAGCACTTTGATCTTTGAGGCTGGGCGCTTGGCATTAAGTTTTCTCTCTATACGGATCGAATCTACGAAGGTTTGAAGTATGTTCTTCTCTTTACTCATATTGTCCTCCATGTCTTAATTCTCTCATGTTAGTAAACCAAAGTCAAATCCCTGCCTTGTTGTATGCGTATCTAAACAAATCGAAGTAAAGCCTGGCGTGGTAGCGGGCCTTGTCGCCATCGTACTTAATGAACTTAAGGAACAGCTGTTTATACGCAAGTGCTTGATAATAATACTCTAACTGTGTTGGCTGACTATTCATTGCGGTAATCCTCGTAGTTTATGTACATTTCCTGAACCACAAGAGCCCTAAGCTCGTCTATATTCTTGCGGCTCGTATTGTTAAGGAACTCTACTAACTCAACTTCGTTCCAGCTTTCAATATCTCGTTCAATCTGTTCGTAGAGCTCATCATTCATGGCATTGATCTCAGTCTCGATATATAAGTCATAGTTCATTTGGTTTTCCTTTCTTGACAAGTACATGAATCTTCGGGGCTGATATGGCAATCATGCTCATCTATATTTTCTGCGCAATTTAAACAGATTAATTTAGTATCGTCTTTAGGGTCGACTTCGCAACCGTACCAATCTGAATCAATTAAGGTCTCACATATATTGCAAATATAACAGCTCATGATAGCACCTCGTAGTCTTCGATTAATATTATATCATCTTCAAAGTCAATTTTAAACAATCGTGGATTGTTTTCAGCCCAGTTTAAAACAATATTAATAGAACGTATTTGAGCACTTAGACCGGTTTCTTGTTTAAAAATCTTAGCTAAATTTTCTAAAGTTATGGGTTGATCTTTTTTGATGTACATAAAATCTCCTTTAATAAATCTATTTAGATACTAAACAATGAGTGCAAGTCATAAGTTCATTATCATATGTTTTTGATAATGAACTATATTTACCACATTTATCACATAAAAACAACGAGTTAATATTAGGTTCATTATTGTTATTCGGAAAAACAGATTTAAATTTAATAGTTTCTAAATGGCTTAAATCTTTTTCAACTATTTCAGGATGCCAAATCATTTTTTGTTTCTTTTTCATAGTTATATAGTAATGCATGCTCTGTGCCAACCTGATATATACCTTAAAAAGTATGAAAAGCAATCAAATTAATACCTTATAGAGTATGGACGATGAGCGATAAGCTGACCCTTTTATGCCCCATGTTAACAATAGTTTCGTTGAAAATCAATAGGTTATGATTAGGGTTGCCTAACGTGTTGATCTCTTTAGTAAGACGTTTGGTAATTAAAGTTTCCGCTTTGTAACTTTAGTTTATACTTATGTATATGTATAGACATTACTTACACATTTAAATACACTACAAATTCCCGTAATATGCTCGGATGTAGTGTATGGTTGCTCGGCGATGCTATAAAGGTGGGGTTGACGTGGCTAGCAGGAGGGTGCGAACAGTCGAGAAGCTCTACCGATTGGCGAGTGGCTTTGGTTGGATTCATTGGTCTCATCTGAATTCTCTCATCATTCCCTTCCGTTAGATCTTTCTCTCAACATAACAGTCTCATCGAAGCCATCAATGAATGATTGTTCGAAGCGTGCACACTCAACAGAAAGGCCATGCCATCCCATGTCAACACCGTCAAATAGCCCAAAATCCCCTTCGGCGATCCTCGCCGCACCCCAATCCGCACCTCAACCTACTCAAGCGGCGCAGAACACAACACCATCTGCGGTCCAATCGAACTCTGGTTCGAAGGAGACGCTTGCGTCGACTGAGAGGGGGGTCGGGGCCCCTGGCGAATCAGCGGTGCGTGTGGGCGCCCCCGCACTGCAAGAGGTAAAAACACCCTCCACCGATGCAAAAGTTGAAGCAAATCAAGCACCTGAACCTATCACGCTCCCAGAACTAACCGACGCCCAGATCTCCAAACTCATCGAAGGGCGCAAGTTCAAGGTCAAGATCGATGGCGTCGAACAAGAAGTAGGGCTCAACGATCTCACCTCAGATTACCAGCTCAAAACCGTCTCCCACAAACGCCTACAAGAAGCCGCCGAAGCGCGGAAAAAAGTAGAGGGCATAATCGAAATGGTCAAAGCGGATCCCATCAAAGCCCTTAAAGATCCAGCCCTTAGCCTAGATTTGAGAAAGCTTGCTGAGGATATCATCCAAGAGGAGATTGAGCGCGAAACCATGACACCGGAGCAACGCGAACTAGCCGATCTTAAAAGGGAAAAAGCCTCCCGCGAGGCCGAAGTGGAACGCGCCAAAGCAGAAGCCGCCGAAAAAGAGGCCGCCGCCAAGGACGAAGCAGAATTTCAATTCTATCTTAATGGAACCCAGACCGCTCTCAAAGCAGCAGGGCTCCCCATCAATAATCATAATATCCGCCGCATGGCCTCGATCATCGAAGATCTCCAATATAAAGGCGTAAAGGACTGGTCATTCGACAGTGCCGCCGCCGACCTCAAAGCGGACCATATCAGCGCCCAAAAAGAACTCATCTCCACACTCCCCGCGGATAGACTCGTTGAGTTACTCGGCGAGGATCTAATCAAGAAGGTTCGTGAATATGATGCATCTAGGATTAAGAAAGTAGCCCCGACGCCTGCATTGAAAGATCAAGGGGAAGCGCCGGCTGAACCGAAGAGAAAAGAGACCTGGGCCGAGCGTTGGAAGCGTATAGATGGCGGCCGGTAGCAGGAGAGAGTAGAGCCTTCGCCATAGCCCCGACGGGTAACTATCAGAAGCCACTCAAAAAAGAACGTAACTGTTTGAATTTAATTATTATTTTAAAGGAATTTTAAAATGGCAGATGTAACCACATTAGTCGAAGCTAATGGTATTGCTAAAGACGTCTTCGGACCAGATTATTTAGAACTGCGTCCGGAACTCAAGATCTTAGCAGACCGTATCCCTTTCACCGAGCAACAGCGCCTCGGCGAATTATATAGCGTACCCGCTATTCTCTCTAGCGCGCAAGGTTTTACCTATGCGGGTCCAGATGAAGATGGGATTACCCTTAACGCTGCAGTTTCAATGATCTCGAAAGAAGCCCAGGTCAAAGGCTCACAGATCGCAGGGAAAGTCGAAGCCGGCTTTAAGATGCTAGCTTCTCTCCCAGCCAAAGGTCCCAAGGCCTTTGCCAACGGCTTAAAGCTGTTGATGGAAGATCAGCAAAAGTCGGCGGCTTTCCGCTTAGACTTAGCTATCCTCTATGGTCAAGTTGGTCTCGGCGTAACTGTCGATTCAGCTAACGTTGACACGACTCATACGGTTGTTGAATTCACAGACGCCTCATTCGCTCCAGGAATCTGGATCGACTTGTCAGGCGCTCCTGTAGAATTCTGGGACGGCGACACCCTAATCGCAGAACTCACAGTTGTTAAGATCGAAGACCGAGTGAACCAAAAGGTTCTCTTTGTCGGCGACACTGGCGAAATCTCGGCATTAGATGCGGCCATGCCTGACGACCTGAATGTCTATGCTAAAGGTGCCAAAGACGGCGCGACCTTAAAAGAAATGGTCGGGATCGATAAGATCATCACCACTTCCGGTCAGCTCTTCGGTATCGATAATACTCAGTACCATCTTTGGAAAGGCCAAGAATACAACGTTGGCGGCGCTCTCAACTTTGATAAGTTGACAGACGCTCTAGTCGGCGCGATTCTGTTCGGCTTGAATGATAAGGTCTCCTGCCTAGTGTCTCCAAGAACTTGGCAAGATCTGAACAAAGATGAAGCTGCTCTACGTCAGTACGATGCTAGCTATAAGAGAGACGAAGCCGCAAAAGGCGTGCGCAGTATCTCTTTCAGCATCATGAATGTTGACGTTGAGATCCTATCCTGTAACATCGTTAAAGAAGGCGAAGGCTTTATTATCGACTTCAACGATCTAATCAGAGTAGGCGCTTACGAACTATCGATGAAAGCCCCAGGTCGCGGAGACGATTTATTCTATCCAATTCCTGGAACAACCAAGTTCGAAATGGTAATGTACACGGACCAAGCAGTATTCTGCAAACGTCCAGCACGCATGACCAAATTGACTGGCATCACCAACAGCTAAGCTGATCTAAACTAGTCCGAGGGTGGAGAAATCTGCCCTCGGATATTTTCTAAAAGAGGCACAATGGCTATCAATCTAACCGTAGACGGCGTCACTTACCCCTACCCCCAGCGAGGGGACACAAACTGGGGACAAGACGCAACAAACTGGGCCCAAGCCGTCACCGCAGTCGTTTCCTCTTTAAGATCCCCCTCATTACCCGTAGCAACAACTGGCAAGATTCGCCTAGGAAACACTGATCCGATTTCATGGCGCAATTTCGCAAACGGCGGGAACATAACTCTCTTCGTAAATACCAGCGACCGGCTCATATACGACGACGGTATAACCCAAAAAGATTTATCCCTAACTGGCGGCGGAAACGTTCAAATGAACACGCCATCTCTCGACAACGAAGTCCCTCGTTTCGATGGCGTCTCTGGTGGCGTCATCCAAAACAGCGGAATCCTCATCGATGACAGCCAAGTCATCAGCGAAGTGTCTGATCTCGTCTTTGGAGCAACCGATCTCGAACTCAGTAAAGTTCTTCCCCCTATCGGAACCGTAATATGGCATTATGACTTCAATGCAGGTATTCCTCTTCCCGATTCAGCATACTGGGCCGCATGCGATGGATCAGCCGCAACCGTAAATGGCGGACCTCAGACACTACCTGACCTAAGCGGACGCTACATTGTCGGCTTCGGAACAGACGGCGGAACAGATATAGACTCCGCAGCTTTTGCAACCGCCGCAGTCGGTAACGCCGGACACACAATAAACATCCAGCACTCTCACACAGTCAACGCGCACCAGCATAGCGGGAATACTGGCTCAACAGCTTTAACCACAAACACAGACGGAGCCCATTCTCACGCCGCGGGAACTCTAGCAGCGGCTATAGATCCTTTCTCTGTTTCAAATAAAATTTATTATAATTTATCAGGTAACTCTACAGCATTTAGTCGGGACAGAGAGCATTCAGTTAACTCTACGGCTACGCCGGGGGGAACATCCACTCAAAGCGTATCAGTTTTCGGCAGCACAGCAACAGATGGCGCCCACCAACACACTATCAACACCCATAGCCACACAATCGCTAACGAATCACCAGCAACAGATGCTCAGCTCTCTACAACTCAAAGCATCCAACCTCGTTCTATTCGCATGCGCGCGTATCTAAGGAAAAAGTAATGTTTAGCTTCATGAAACCTAAAATCAATGCCGACTGCCCGGATTTCTGGGTTGCGACAGTTCAGTTTCTAACGGGCCGCACTCGTGAAGTCCATGTAGTCTCTCAGAACATCTCTGATGGGATGGTGTCTTTCCTAACAACCGATGATAAACATGTTTTGATTCCTCTTTCATCTATCGAGACAATCGAGTTCAATAAAGATTATACAAAGATAAAGGAGCGAAACAATGCCGAAAGAATCCGTTCTACAGCGGCTTAAGCGTTTCTTTCTCCCTTCACCTGAACTCTTAGCCCAGCCACAAGCGAAGCCTGAAGAGACAGAAGAAGAGAAGAAGGCTCGCGAAGAAGCTGAGAGAAACCGCAAAGAACTCAATAAATTATTGGGGAACTAATGATAGATTATACCATCGCTCAGTTGATTGAAGATGTCAAGCGGCAGGCCTCTATCCCCACATCGCAGAACACCTATGGGGAGCAAGAGTTTGCCGAAGCGTTCGATCATTGCCAAAAACGCCACATCGTGCCCATGATGCTAAAGACTCGCGAAGAGTTCTTTGTCACCAAACGCGACTACGATTGGTCCGAACTAGAAGCTCAGGATGATGGCTATTTAAAGTTGGAGATTCCCGAGCGTGTAATCGGCGGGCGGATCCGTGGCATGCACGTAATCCAAGAATCCACCGGAAAAGTCCTATACAATCTCAAAAAGAATGTCCTAGATAGTGACGACCGCGCTAACAACCTTTATCTCTCCCAAGCTCTCCAGAACCCTTCCGAGTATTATCTCGAGGGAAACAATATTTACATTCCCGACACTCATGCCGCCGGAGGTACTAAACTTCGCTTTCGTTATTTTAGGCGCCCTAACAAAATCGTTCACCTAGAACGAGCCGGCCGAGTAATCGCGATCAACACCATGACGGGTTCTCTCACTCTAGATAATTTTCCAGAAGATTTCGCAGTCGGCGTTAAGGTCGACATCATTTCTCATATCGAACCCTTTAAATCAGTCGTCGATTCCTTTGCTATCTTAGGTGTCGGCGCTAACTCAGTTCTGGTGACTCCAGCTCTAGCGGCAGAAGTTCAGCTCGGTGATTATGTGAACTATGAATTCGAGACGGTTATCCCACAGATCCCCGTAGACTTATTTCCTATTTTGACAGACTATGCGGCTTCGCAGATAATTAAATCTTTGAAGGATGTGGTGGGATATCAGCTAGCGGCGAGTGAGTTTGCTTCTATGACCGATGAGCTTTTTGAGATGATTGAAGACAGAGATAATTCTAGCCCACAGAAAATTCCTAAGGGGCGTGGCGGGATCTGGTAATGGCCTCGCAAGTCCCTATCGTACGGGTGCGAGGGCTCTGGTCTAATCCAAATCCATTCTCCGAAGTCCCTCAAGGTGCCCTCACCATCGCTAGCAACGTAGTTGTCGACCGAGACAGCATCGCAGAGAGCCGCCGTGGCTTTAAACAATACGGGGATCCCCTCGCCGACGTTACAAAATATCTCAGCTTTGAAGACACTCTCCTCGCTCACACCGACGATACTCTCTATCATGATGTCGCCGGCACCCTCACCGCATACACCGGAACCATCGAAGAAGCCTCCGGAAAACTTCGCAGCGCAAAACTATCAGAAAGCCTTTACCTAACAACCGCGGCCGGAATCTATCGCCTCGATGATGTAGACAGCGATCCTATCCGAGCCGGCGTAGGTCGGGCCCTTGACGGCACAGCTGTCACTGATGCAGCCGGCGGTTTCTTACCAAACGGAAGCTCCGTCGCATATCGCATCATATGGGGTTACAAAAACGAGAACAACCGCCTTATATTGGGTGCTCCCAGCGCAAGGATCATCTGCCGTAACAGCTCTGGCGGCGCAAAAGACGTTGACCTAGAATTCACCGTTATACCAGAAGCCACCGAAGATTATTTCTATCAGGTTTATCGATCAGAGAGCGTCGCCTCTCTAACCGCACAGCCCAGCGAGCTTATGCAGCTTGTGTTTCAGAAGAATGTCTCGGCTGCCCAAATAACTGCTGGCGTCGTCACGATGACCGATGTCATGACAGACGACCAAAAAGGTGCATTTATTTACACCGCTCCTACACAGGATGGTCCTCTAAAAGAGAACATTCGTCCCCCTTTCGCGAACGATATCTGTGAGTTCCGCGGCCATCTATTCTACGCCAACACCTCATTGCCGCACAAAGTAGTCCTTAAGATGATAGAGAATTTTGTGATTGCGGATACAGTAGAGGTTGACGGCGAGACTTATACTGCGACGGCTGCAGAGAACATCGCCGCAGATCAATTTGAAGTCTTTGCAAGTCTTACTGATACAATGCGCTCTTTGATTCGCGTCATAAATCGCTCGGCGTCAACAACTACAGTAAACGCCTTCGAGATTGATGAGGCCAGTTTCTTTATAGAGACTCGCTTGACACCCGGAACGCAATTTGAATTTGACTGCTCGAACGACGACGTATTTTCTCAACCAGTTCCCCTCGATTCAGATAGTGAAGCGGTTGTAAACAGAGTCTATGTGTCTAAACCTCTAGAAGGAGACGCAGTTCCTCTAGTATTCTCATTTGACGTGGGCGCCGGAACAGAGCCGATTAAGAGAATTCTTTCAGTCCGCGATGCAGTGTTCGTTTTAAAGACCGACGGAGTTTATCGTATAACTGGAACCGATCTCGATAACTTTGTTGTCGAACCGCATGACACAACTGTTATTATAAATGGCCCAGAAACCGCTGTGGTATTAGATAATCAAGTATATTTCATGTCGGATCGCGGAATTGTCGCAATTTCCGTAACCGGTCTCAATGATACAATCGGTCGTCCTATTGAGGTTGACCTACTTCGCTTGGGCGAGCTTGTAAATTTCTCAGATGTGGCTTGGGCAGTAAACTATGATAATGCTCGTAGATATATCCTTGCGACGCCGACTTTATTTGACGATACCGTTGCTAACAAAATATGGGTTTATAATTATTTTACGAAGGCATGGACTAATTGGGATCTAGAAGGGCCCACCGCTACGGTCGTTCAAAATAAGCTTTTCTTTCATCGCGCCTCAGACGACCAGCCTCTTAAAGAACGAAAGGATTTCTTAGATTCAGATTTCGCGGACGATGAGTATGACGTGACTATTACTACGGCTACAGGAGACGAAGTCACGGTTGTCAGCGTGCCGAGTGGGGTCGAGGTGGGCATGACTTTGATCCAAGGCCTCAACCAAGCAATCATAACAGATATAACGGGGCTTGTTTTGACTGTTTCTATCTCTACTTTAACATGGGCAGCGGCCGCAGCGAAGGTTTATACCCCAATTCCAGTCGAAATCGAGACCATAAAGGACTCTCAAGGCACTCCCGGCCTCGTAAAGTACTTCCCGGAGACGGAATTGTTGTTCGAGGATGCGAATTTTGAGTCAGTTACGGGCTCTTTTAGCACAGATTTCTCTCAGGGATCGTATGTTGTCGACATAATTTCGAAAAATGGGGCTGCTTGGGGCTTATTTTCATGGGGCGAGGAAGAATGGGGCGGTTCTTTGGGCGGTGACCAAGCAATTCGAGTGTTTAACCCTCGAGAAGCGAGCATGGGGCACTGGCTGCGGCTCAATTTGAGGCTAGAAGAGGCATATACCAGCCTTTCATACAGTGGATATGTCGCGAATGTCGTCCCAATGAGCGAAAGAACGAGATTATAGTATCTATGCGGCTTCCTCCCCTAAAAAGGCTCGTAAAAGCCGAACTGGTCGGTCTGGCGGGGTGGTTTGAGCCTGTTCTAGTCCTGTTAAATAACGTTTTTCAGGTCATCTGGCAGTCGTTAGACCGAAACATCACTCTACAAGATAACATCCGGTGCCAGATAGCGGAAGTAGGGTACATTGGGGGCAGCGCGATCACTTTATCGACAAACTTGACCAGCCCTATCATGGGCATACTAATTTTGGAAGTCTCGGGCGAGGGCATAACCGCAGCGAGCATGCCGATTTGGAAACAAGTCGGCCAAACTATTGAAATATCAAGCATTACCGGTCTAACCGCGGGTAATAGCTATAAGGTACGACTGTTACTCGTGTAACAGCAGGAAAGAGTAGAATCATGATTAGACGCTATGAAGAAAGTGATTACGAGATGATAGCTGAGTGGTATGATTCTTGGGGACTGGCTGCACCGTCTAAAGACTTGCTTCCCCCCATCGGGCTGATAGTAGACGACACCGTAGCTGGCTTTTTATACAATGCCGACGGTAAGCTCGCCCTGCTTGAGGGTTTTATCAGCGACCCAAACACTAATCTCGATGCTCGTAGCCAAGCTCTAGACCGATTAGTCGCGGGACTCGTATCTCTAGCTCACAAAAATGGTCTTCGCTATGCTATGGCGACCCTGCACAATGAGTCTCTGATCCGTCGAGCAAAGAAATTTGGTTTTATAGCGCGGCCAACAACTTATCTTTTTAAGGAACTAAAATAATGGGCGATTTTTTCTCTGACATAACTGACGTAGTCACGCAGCCTCTCGGCCTCTCAAAAGGCGACGCCGAAAAAGCCCAGCAACGGAATCTGCAGCGCTTAGAACAACTTCAAGCGCCAAACCTACAGAACTTCTCATATCAGCAATATGCTACGCCCGCAGACTTACAATCTCAGCTAGGTCAACTCCAAGTAGCGCCAGAGGGCAGGGCCGCTCAACTTAACGCTCTCCAAAGAATTCAAGACGTCGCTAACCAGGGTGGGCTGACCGCAGAAGACCGTGCCATGCTTGATCAAATCTCTCGCCAAGAGCAAACTCAGCTCCAAGGCGAACGCGGCTCCATTATGCAAGGGGCTCAGCGTAGAGGTATTGCCGGCTCTGGTCTCGAACTCGCTTCTCAACTCGGTGCGACTAGCCAAGCAGCGGATCGTCAGGCCCAACGTGATCTCGGAGTAGCAGCTCTCGGTCAAAACCGTGCCCTTCAAGCCCTCCAACAAACCGCCAGCATAGGCGGGCAATTACGTGGAGCAGATTATGAAGAGGCAGCTCGTAAAGCAGAGGCAACAGATGTCATCAATCGCTACAATGCCGGCGTACGCAACACAATCGCCCAGAATAACGTGGACATGTTAAATAGACAGAACTTTTATAACCAACAACAGCTCCCTCAACAGAACTATCAGAATCAGCTAGAACGGCTTCAAGGAATCGGCCAAGCAGATCTTGCTAAAGGCCAGATGGCGGATAAACGAGGTTCTAGGCTATTGAATAATATAGGCGCAGGAATTGAATATGTTTCGACCGGCGGATTGGGCAATACTCTGTCAGGTCTTTATAATAACACCGTAGGCCGCCTAAGAAGCACTCCTACACAAGCTCCACAAGGTCAGCAATATTCGATAACTGGAAATGATTATGGTCAAATTTATGATCCTTATTCTATCCCGAAGGTAAACTATTAATGCCAACTTTAGATGAATTATTGGCGCAACGTCAGCGCCTCTTAGAACTCCAACAGAATCAGCCTCAGCAAGCGCCGGTCAACGTGCCGTCTAGTGGTCTAGGTCGTGCTGCCTACGGCCTCAGTCAGATCTTTCAGGGCCGCAACCCAACTGAGCAACTCGGAAATCTACAACGCCGTCAGCAACAGCAGATTCAGGGCGCCAATGAACAGGATCTCGGAAACGTCGACCAACAGATCAAAACTCAGCAAGCTATTCAAAATGACGCTTTATCAAAATATGATTCTCCTGAAAGTCGAAATGTTCAGAAAAGATATAAGGATATTCTAAAAGCAGCGGTGCCTCACATTGATACAAGCTTCATAGACATTGTCCCAGGAGATTCTTTGGGCCAGTTTACTGCTAAAGATGTTGTCAATTTTGCTATAGACCAACAGCGGAATAGAGTTCTTGCTGAACAAAAGGCCGGATCTCAAGAAGATAAACAAAAAGAGCTCGCAGCTAAGAAAGTTGACGAGCATATTAAAATCCTGCGCGGTGTTATGCGAGGTGCTGGCCCACAAACAGCTCTCGGTCGTAGCATTAATCGCGTAACTAACTCTAATGATCTTTTATCCACAATTGATCAAATAAATGCTGGAGAAATTAAAGATACCCGACAAGCCGCCAGCGAACTAATAACCGGACTTAATAATCTTCTTACTTCGAGCAATCAGACATCTATTGAAGGATTCCGAAATTTGTTTCCTAAAGATTTTAAAGGTGACATTCAAGCAGGCGTACAATATATAACCGGCCATCCTCAAGAATATCTTCGTCCTGAAATGCTCAAACAGATCGAGCACCTGGTCGAACGTCAGAATCAATTCTGGGGCGCCGAATACAACTCTCAAGTAAACGCGGCTCGAAATCAACTCGAACCCGAATTCAAAAAATACCCAGAATATAAAGACCTCTTTAATAACACTCTTAATGAATTCGTTAGGGCCAGAAATCGCGGCCAATATAAAGAACAAGCTGGTGAACAAACCCCCGTCTCCAATCTAATGTCTAAATTGAAGTTCTAAGATGCCTAGCAAAGAATATACACAACAAGTTCTCTCTGAGTTAGTTAAGAGAGGAAATAATGCAGATGAGATTGGCAAAGCTCTCGATGCAATGGGCGCCGATGATCAATATAAGTTCATCCAACAAGCCGGCGCTAAGCTCGGTATATCTGAGCAGGCCCTACCAGAAAAACGTGGTTTAAGATTCACCTCAGATAATCCATCAACGTCCTCGATGGAAGCTCGTGCTCGCGGTTTCGAGCAGCAAAATCCTCTGGCGGATGAAGCGGCGGGAGTCGGTTCAGCTATAGCATCAGTTTTAGATCCTAATACCGGCAAACCTCTTCTACAACGTGTATCCGAAGGATATCAACAGGGCAAACAATCTGAGAAACAAGATATCGCCCAAGCCGAACAAGAACGCCCATTAGAATTTCAACAAGGGCAAGGCCTAGGTTTCGCCGCAAATATCGCTGGTCCAGCGAAGTTCGCTAAATCTGCGCCAATCTTAGCTCCTGCGATTCAGGGAGCTGTTGAAGGTTTCGGTCAAGGTGAGGGACTTTACGATTCTCTTTATCAGGCTGCAAAAGGTCTCACAATTGGTGCGGGTCTTGGCGCGAGCCTCAAAAAAGCAGCGAGTCTTAGTCAAACTGGTGAGAATCTCCAACAAAGTGCTCGAGATAAAGCAGTGTCTTTATTAAATCTTCCAAAAGGTGACCTTGCTCCTAAAGAAGGTATTAATAAGGCCGCTAAAAATCTCGAAAATCTCGGCCGTGTTTTAGTCGAAGGGAAATTCACAACCCCTGGAACTCTACGTCAAGTTGCTACACGAGTAGACAAAGAGACGGGCAATGTAGGTAAAGCCTTAGGCGATCTTTATGGGTCATTAGATAATTCGGCCGCCAATCTGTCTCCACAAATACTCGCAGATGATCTTGGTGAGCGTCTATCACAGACCGAATCTGTTGCCACATTAAAAGACGCTGATTCTGCAGTTAAAGCTGTTATTGAGCGTGGACAAAAACTCATGTCAGAGCTTCGTAAGGATAAACTTTCTCTCAAAGATACGTGGGAAATTGCTAAACGCCTTGAGAATGAGGGACGAGTCTTTACCGCGGCAGATGCTGTCACCGAAGGCACTGTGTATCGTGAGGCTGCAAAAGCTTTGCGCAATCAGATCCAAGACCGCGCTGCAAATCTCAGCCCAGCTAATGTCAACGAGATTTCACAACTTGGTCGACAATATTCTATGCTCTCGGATGCTAATCATGCACTTCAAAGTCGCGTTAACATAAACCGCTTTAAACAGACAGCTTTTACTCCCTCGCACGGTGTGGCACAAAAAGTATTCTCGACCACAGTGGGTAGCACTCCCGTTCGTACTTCTCTAATCACCCTCCAAGATAGGGTCGGACGTATGTTACAAAAAGGTAAACTCCCAGCCGGTGTCATAAAGAGAGTGGCCGAAGCATATGCTCGTGGCCCCCAAGCAATCGCCACAACCCATTTTATACTTCAACAACAGTCCCCCGAATATCAACAAGCTATGCAAGAGGAGGCCGACAATGAGTCAAAATGACTTCCTTCACAGTAAGCTCTCTGAGATCGATAATCGACTTCTTCGATTAGAGGATAAGACCGGAGATATTCGTGATGAGATTGTGCGTTTACGAGAGTCTAATAAATGGGCCATACGTCTCGGGCATGCTATATGGGCCGTTATAGTAGTTGCCATATCTGCAGTCATTGAGCTATTAAAGAAATAACTATGGAAATTAACTGGAAAGCAATAATACTTCTACTAGGAGTACTCGCCGTCGGGTTGGGTCTTGGATATTACTTTGCGCCAGAAAAAGTTAAAGAAGTTGAGAAGATCGTGGTCAAAGAACACCGCGACGTGGTGACAGTTGTCAAAGAGCGACCAGATGGGACTAAAGAGACGGTCATAACTGATCGCACCACCGTAGATACTGATAAGACTAAAGAGCGCGAAGTGACGAGGGATAAGAAGGACTGGATCTTAACAGCAGGAGCAATTAACGATGAATTGGCTTTTACTAATCCAAAATATTTTGGTCTTGTTCAGAAACGCATTCTCGGAGAAATCTACGTCGGTGGCATGCTCACAACCTCTGGTGAATTTGGCCTCGCCCTCACGTACCGATTCTAAGATAACCCTCGATATGTACTTCGCCAAAAATAACGCCCAGAATTACCCCAATGATTGGAAAGACATCTATTATACTAACGCCGCAGACCTTCTTGGGCGGGTAAACCCTCTCCTCGAAGAAATTGGCGCTACTAAGCCTGTCGTAAATAGCGGTTGGCGCCCTTCTAGCTATAACGCTCGTATCGGCGGAGCCCCACACTCTAATCATATCACCTGCAAGGCCGTAGACCTTAATGACCCTTTTGGAGGCCTTAAGTCTTTAATCACTGCAGAGTTGTTAGAGAAGCATGATCTGGCAATGGAACACCCAGATGCAACACCTGGTTGGTGTCATCTACAGACAGTCCTGCCGGCGAGTGGGCGAAGGATATTTAAACCTTAACTGTTACTGCGAGGAGTTATGTTATGCCAAAAGCACTAGAAGATAAGCTGAAACATGAAGCTGCGATGAAGGGTCTAAGCAAAGACCGCTTTGGGGCCTATGTTTACGGAACCATGAATAAGATAGAGAAGAAAAAGAAGCGCAAGAAGAAGAGCCCCCTAGAGCGGCTCAAGACCTATCAGTCTTACTAACCAAAGAATACTTCAAAAACAGCTTTCACGATCGCTATCATCGTGCGTTTAAATCGGCGCCAGCTTTTCCTCACGTTCATAAGCCTCGAGAGCGCCTCTTTGTTCGTATAGGGTCTTGCAAGTTTGTAGTTGGGTTTCTTTAAAGCAAATCTCATAACTCTTCGACCGTTAGATTGAGCAGATAACGTCGAGTGTCGCTGGCAGTTCCATTATCAGCTTGTCTAATAACAATCCCTTCACCAGGTCCTAGAACCAGCCCCTCATTTGGTCTAAAATTCTTTGAATCAATCCCCGCGGCGCTATATGCGACTGCTGTAGCGGAGGCTACTGGTAGAAATGTGCAAACTCCATTACCCGCTGTCAGGGAGAGGCCTGTGCTAGCAGTTCTGAATGAGCCAGTGTTTGCGGGTGCAGAAGAGATATTCTTTGCTGGGTTAATCTGCGCACCACTTGCTGTTCCCGTGAAGGTTACGAGCTCCACAGTTATACGAGGCGATGTCACAGCGACTAATGCACTGCCCAGCTGAGAGGTAAAGGTGATGTCTAAAAGCTTTAGTGAAACCGCACTGCCAACAGGATTGATAAGCCATCCTCTACCTGCAGTAGCTGCATCTGCTGTCGCCTGGACCGTAAAAGCACTCGTAGAATAATAGTAAAGGCCTGTTCGATTCTTGTTTATGTTCGCAACGGTTACTGTCGCTAAGCTAACTCCTATTGGACTCTGATCCGAGGCCATCGTGACCGGCTGACTAGCTGACATCGTGGTCTGACCAAGCGCTGCTGGGGTTCCCGCATCGATACTTGCCAAAGAAGCGCTCTGAGTTTGTTGCTCTGTTAATGTCGCCGCACCGGTAGGCAAAGAAACCGTACCACTAATATTATTAATGTTCCAGGTCCCGCTTTGGCTTGCAGGAACTGCGGTTTGATCACTAGCAATTACAATCGGCGTACTCGCTGCCATTGTTTTTTGGCCCTGAGTATTGATTCGGCCTGTGAAAGTTGTGTCAGCGAGACGAGTTCCTAAAGTTGTTTCTGTAGCTGCTCCAGTAGGTAAAGGCAATGAGGTCGCATCTATAGTAATTGAATTGCCGCCATCTTGAATATTAACAGCGCCTGCTCCGGCTGCATTATTTATGGTTACATCACCAATGTCTACTCCGGGTTGGGCTGTAGAGGTCACGGTACCGCTAACTGCAACAGGACTTTGATCGCTAGAAATAACCACTGGAACAGAGGCAGCCATAGTTTTCTGACCTAGTGAGTTCAGTTTTCCATCGATATTGCTTAATGAGGTATTTCCAGTTGTTTGTAGGGCTGAAGTTGCAGCGCCAGAGGGCAGAGGTAAAGCAGCGGCACTAATCGGCTGGGTATCTGTGGGCTCAGTTTTTTGTTGTAGTTCAGTTAGGACGGAGCCTAGTGTGGTCTCTAAAGCGAATCCTGTGATTGGGTTGCTGACTGTAACCTGATGGTTATTAGGAAGTTGATTTGCGGCCGTGGCAGCTCCGGTCGGTAAAGGTAGAGTCGCTGCGCTAACAGGCTGTGTATCAGCCGGGGTTGTGGCCTTATAGAAAGCGGCTCCGTCTGTTAAACGTGCTGCGTGGGGGCTAGCTGCGCTGGTATGTTCTGCAGCGCGGGTTGAAAGGGCGACATCTAAGTTAATAGCGGAGATGGGGATAGGGTTCCCGACATCGTTTGAGATTTCGAAGCCAGAACCTGCGATATTTACGTTAAGGGAGCCGTCTGCGTTGGGGAGAAGGGGGTTTGTGCCGTCTGGACGGACTATAGCGATGTTATCGCCGTCTGAGGCGTCTACAGTGACTTCTAGGGTAGCATTGTCAATTATTACGTGGCCAGCGGAGCCTTCAACGATGTTGACGTTTATGCCGCCGTCGGTTACGCCTACGGGATTGCCATCAATATCAGTGATTATTGCCTGGACTTTTTTACCGATAGATAACGACATGGTCTGGCGACCATACCACAACTTACGCTATGTGTCAAGAACTATTATTGATTAATCTACGGTGACTTCGACTTGGAGGCAACCTGCCGGAACTACTACCCCAGTTCCACCTTTTGAGATCTCCCAAGTGATAACTGCACCAGCCGCAATAGCTGAGTTAGTAATAGTGCCGAGATCTTTACCATCAAAAGCAGTCCAGTTGCCTGAAGCCACGTTCGTGGTTAGAGTAGCTATGGTCACTTTAGTGGCTCCAGCTGAATCTCTACGCGAAACTAAGAGAACTGCGTTATTCGTGTCATCTGCAGTAAGGGCTGCATCTGGTAGATAGAAGACTTTCGTGACGGTGACTGCATCTTGAGCCTGGAAGAGCATATGTTCAGCAAGCGTATCAGCCGCCGCGCCATCCGCTGCGTGTTTCTCGCCATGAACCATCCTGCGACGATCTTTTGCCGCCAGTCTCGTTTGGCCTGAGCTTGAACTGTGATCATGAGCGCTAACATCTACACCGTCAACCGTGCTAGCTAGAGTTATTGCTCCAGCTGCGCTGACTGAGAAGTTCGCTGAGTCAATTAGGTTACCAGAACCGTCTTGTTGAATTGAGAGGGCTGCTTGATCATCAGAGGCATGATCTTGATGAATGAATACTACTGGACTATCAGTTGAGGTTGAGGTTAGGTTGCGATAAGCTTGGAGGGTATAACCAGTCGTTCCAGTAACACCTGCCATGCGAACGCGATTTGTGTTTGCCGCTGAACGATTGATATCGAAGAGATATCCAGGAGTAGTTGTATTGATACCAACGCGGATCGCACCAGCTACATCACCAGGCTTGATGACCACACCGATATCAGTTCCAGCATTGTCTCTGTTGATCACGTCAATATTAACTTGATTCTCAGTGAAATCTGAACCGTTTGTCTTAACGCGGATACCGCCGATATGAGTAGGTGTGCCACTGAGATCAGCTTGGAATGCGATCAGATGGTTATAAGTAGCAACCGTGTCTTTAAAGAACGATGTGCCCCAACCGGCAGAAGCAGAGGTACTAAAATTAATACCTAGATAGGTTATAGCATTTGCGGCGTGGTGATAAAAGAAGTTTGAATTTACAGTCGTGAGGTTCGTCGACATATTCTGGATAGCAAAGATCGCCCCGTTACTGTTTATTCGTTGAACACCGTTTGGAGTACAAAAGTAATGCAGACAGTCTTCTGTGGTCTGGGTCGCTGAATCTGAGTTCTGGAAAATAACAGAGTGAAGGGCTTCGTTACCGCCGCTATCAAACACATCAACTTGAATACCTTGATAGAGATGAGAAGCGCTATCAGTTAACGTCCCACCAGAGGCGGTCGTTGCAAACGGTGTGTTATCGTTTATCGCAGCGCGGCGATTCTCTTGCACTCTAAACAGAGCAGTCTCTGTGCCCGGTGTAGTGACATTCTTATAGAGACTATAAGCTTCAGTTGTTGAATTATTATCGTTGTCGATGAAAGCTGTGAGTGAGGTCGCTGAGGTCATGCTCGCAGGAGCAGCGGATAATGTTGAGACGTCAACACCGTCGACAGTTCCGGCAATAACTATGTTACCTTGGAAATATGCGTCCTTGAAACGATTGGCATTGGTTCCGATGTCATAAGTGTTGTGTGTGGTTGAAAGTCTGTTTCCACCAGTCTGGCTGCCAGTTCCGGTATCGATGTTATCATTGGCGGTATGGGGAGATAAAGTTGAACCGCTTCGATCCCATGTGTTCTCTAGTGCAATCGAGGCGCTTAGAGTTCCAAGAGAGCTGTTAATTGCAGATACGGTTGTTTCGAGATCAGTAGGAGTTCCAGCGATGTTTACATAAGTTCCTTCGACGTCAATTTCAGAAGCATCATGCTTATTAGCACCACCATTCAGATGGGCATCAAGAGCAGCTCCATCTGTAGAAACGTCTCGGCCATCCACATTACCTGCGACAACTAAGTTTCCTTGTAGATAGGCGTCTTTGACTCGAGCGGCGTTTGTGCCGATATCATAAGTATTGTGTGTAGTGACTAGGCGATGACCACTTGTGATAGAACCTGTTCCAACATTCACGCTATCATTCGCGGTGTGAGGACTTAAAGTGGTAGCAGCTCGGTCCCAGAGATTCTCGTTACCGAGAGCGGTGTTGATCGATGAAATTGTTGATTCTAGGTCTGTGGGAGTACCGGGTATATTAGAATAAGTACCCTCAACAGCGACATCAGAAGCTGTAGAGCTACCTGAGCCTCCACCGAAAGGTGTCAGTCTGCCGTACATGTTATAAAACTCCTAATTTAAACACTAAGCTAGCTGTTACGCCCGCCGGAACCGAAACTCTCACATATTCTGTGCTGTTCCCATAAATATCCCATATTTCGCTGTCTGCGAGAGTATTTAGGGTGCGAGTGGCCGCGGGATCAATCGTAAAGTTTTCGCCGTCATTCGAGAAGTATAGATCAACATCCACGCCAGCATTAGCTCCGTGTATTAGTTGGATTGCGAAGTCTTTGAAGTTTCGGATATGAAGGTCATAATCAAAAGGACCTGCCGCAGCGGCTACTTCGAGGTCGTTTAATATTTTACTTTGCATTGGTTATCCTCTCGGGGGTTTAGGCGGCTGAACCGAGGCCGCTTTTTGTTCAATAAAGGGTTCGTTACTAAGATTTTCGGATATAGCCCCGGCCGTATGCCCTATAGACTGTCCTGCTTCCTGCTCCTGGGGGTTCGCCATACCCGGAACCGGCGGTAAAGAGGCAGTAGCTAATTGTCCTTTTAAAACTGTATGTTGCATTATATGGTCAAGGACGGTCTTTAACAGAACTGGGTTCTTTCTAACCTCAGTAGAGGACAAAGGCACATGATGCTCAGAGATATGGAGATCGTGGTTATCAGAGATCAAAGCGTCAACTGGTTCACCGTCTATTAGGCGCTCATTTTCGTCACGAATTAGGTCCATTTCAGCAATCTGAGCCTCATACATAGGATCTATACGCCCGCTAGTGATAGTCTCATAGTAATGATTTGGGCTAGTTACAAGGCCTCGCTGCAGCATAGAATCGGCCACCGCTACTCGACCGGCGAACGTATTTATGAGAGGGTTACCCATATCTACAGTTACCTTGACTATTAGTTTAAGGTCTTCGCCCTTGAAGGATTGCATGTAACTACGCTGGCTCTTACCTGAGATTAAGGCCAGGCGAGGGGTGTTAGCATAATCTTGCAGGTTCTCGATGAGAGCTGTGTAAACGTCCTCGATGAGCTGGGCGTAAGATTGTTGGAGACCCTGGGCGAATTGCAGTGCTTGAGATTGGACTAGGGCGAGGGCGGTGCCGCTAGTATCTTTTAAGGATTTTTCGGGATTTCCCCGAGCCACCGAATTCACCCCTGATAGGGTCTCCATATCAGCCTTCAAAGCCGCACGATAACTAAACAGTTCAATAGGGGTCTGCAAAAGAGCTAAGGGTGTTGGAGGTAGCGCACCGGGATTCACCTCAATAACATTCATCCCTTCCCGGATATTGATTAGATTGAGGCCTGAACCTTTTGAGGTGACGATGTTTTGTGTGCCGAAAGCTGCAATATTGCTTAAAATCGTCGAATCTAGCTTAAAAAGCGCCTCTTGGAGGGGTAAAAGATCAAAAAACAGCGTTTTTCCAAACATTGTCCGATCATCTTCTCCGCTCGCAATGCGATAAACAGGTATGTCTCGATATGGTAGGTCACCGTCAAAATAGACTATATCTGGGGCAGAAAATTCAAAAATACGACCTTCCGGCAATGCATCGGTCTTACGATGAATAAACGTATATATTGCAATGTCGTCACTATTCCGCTCTTCAAAACTATACCCACCCTCATCAAACCCTTGCTCGGCATTCTGTTGTCCATGATCACATGTTAAATTCTCTATGCGGTCTTTGAGCAACGGATACTTAGCAGCGCGGTTATGCTTATTCTCAAACTTCCGGATCATTATCCAATCTTGTTTCTTACGGCTGCCCACACCACACGGTCTAATAGCGTCGAATGTATTCCCTGCCCAGCATTCAACATCACCGTCGAATAAGGGGTTGCCGTCTTGATCTAAGCCGAACCTCTCGCCGAGTGTGGGGTTCCAGAACACGCCTACGAATCCCTCTGCATACTTAATAGCATATTCTGTGGCTTGGTTTATGAAGCGCTCAATTCTTTTAGTCTTGCCATAATACTCTAAGAGGCTTGAGCCGATGCGGCAAGCGCGCTGGCTCTCGACATCTGTGTTGGTGGCTTTAGGTTCAGGGACAATGCGTTGTGAAGTGGTGAGAGTGAGACGATGTTGGGCTAAGTTAGCGTAATCATTGACGCCAATATGGACATATTCGTTGTGTTCGCCGCTGTTTATGAGTCCCCCGCCGACGTTGATCGAGAAATTATCTGCGTTGAAGGAGCGCATTAAGAGAGAGAATCGGCCGCTGTTTTCAAGATAGCGATAATACTCGTCTTTTTTCTCTAATAGCGCGTCTCCCAGCTTATTTGTAGGCAGGAGTGCGAAATACTTTGGTAAATCCATTATTGCCCTCTACGCTTTCCTGCTAATGCTCTAGACAATGCTTCATAGCCAGCATTTGTCTTCTTTTTCGAGTGGTTAAAAGGCCCTTTTTCGAGTTCTTTCTCATATCGCCAATCTGTTAGAGTGTCGGATGTCTCATCTAGACCCCATACGAGGTACACCAAGGCCATCAGGTGATCGAAGTGACCGAGTTCTTGAGCTCTGGTAAGCTTTGTCCTCTCTTTGTTCCATATAGCGCCTTTTAAGCATCTCGCCAACAAAGCGCACCGCGGATGGATCACCAGTCGTCCGTCGTTTATGAGCCATCGCAGCTTATTAATCATGGTATGAAGTTCGCTCTTCTGAACCGGCAAAAAATGAAGATCGTGTAGAATACCGAGATCTTGTAAAAGCAGCGGGTTATTATTATCAGCAATCCGATAATAACACTCATGCGGATTCCACAGCTCGCGTTCTTTGCGTTTGATCTGAGAATGTAAGAGTGGGGTAGTCATTTCGGGACCAGTCATCGAAGTCTCATCTTCAATAAACAAAGTGCGTAGGGCGGGGTCGTAGAATCCATACACATTAGCTGTTAAGTCGACCTTGGTGCCAAGATCCATTGCATTATATCTGTGAAGATGGTGAAAGTATTCTGGCCGCGTAAACTCTCGCACGATCTCTTCTGAGTACTCTGGAATGACGGCAAGGTTCTGGTCTGTGACGAACTGGCACATATATTCTCGTAGCCAATCTGTTTCGGTGAGGCAGCCTTTGCGGGCCTTCTCAATCATTGCATCGGTCATGAGCGGATTCTGGTAGATGTTCAGTTCGATGTAAGATTTTGATTCCTTGGCCATGTTGCAGAAGCGCTGGAATGGATGCTCTGGTGTTGCGGGAGGTGTTGAGGCGAATATGATCTTAGAGTTCTTACGCTCGAGAGTCATAGGGCCAATGACGGAGCTATAGAGATAGTCCAACTGATCGACGTAGGCGCACTCGTCAACTATAACGAGGTCCGCATAATTACCACGCAAGGCATTAGGATTCTTGTCAAGACCTACGAGTTGTATCTCGGCGCCGTTAGGAAAACCCACAAACTTTTTCTTTGAGCGGACGTAGCCGTTGAGCCAGCCGGGCCAGATGTCTTCGGGGCAATCGTCAAGGACTAATTGAAAAGCGACAAGGATGAATTCTTCGAGATCTTTGGCGGTAGCGCTGGCTATTTTTACGCGGGGTAGACTATTGGGACATTTAATGGCCCACTCAAGGGCTTTAACAACACTCCAAAAGGATTTTCCAAAGCGACGAGCGCAGTTCGCAACGAAAAAATTACCTTTTATAGCGGAGTAGTTTGACTCAATAACCTGTTGGCCTTCATGGAGCTTCCAGGACAGGTTACCCATGGCCCAGAGTTTTTCTCGGGCGAGGATTGTGCGGCTACTTGGACCCTTTGGCATATTTCACCAACTGTTCCTCACTAGTCTGACCGAGAGGCCCGCCTCCTTTGATCGACTTATGCCAACGATTCTGATTCAGCTTCCATATCTCAGTTAGAGTTTTGAGCACCTCAATCTCACTCACATCGAGGATACCGGCCTTAGACTTTTTGCCTAGCGCAGTGACTTGCTCTTCAACAATATCATTTATGTCCTCAGTTATGGTGCGACGGACGTTTGACATTACTTCATGCCCTTTAGGTTCATGATCATTTCGATGCGATTAATTCTGTCGTTTATAACCGACACATTGGCCGGACTTTCGATCATTTGTTTCTCAGATGTTTTATGTTGTCTATACCGCTTGTAGGTATAGTTACCCATTACAGGCAACAAGAGGGCCGCATCAGACATGCTAAATGTTTTAAGCATAGCTATCTTTACGAGCATGACAATTACAGCGAGATTCGACAGAGACAAAACACCGTCTTCGTCGAGTAGCCTAAACCAGTCAAGGACTTTAAATAGACGGTTCATTATGCGGCTTCTTTTGGTTCTTCGTCAGGCGGGAGTTGAGAGATTCGGTTCTTAAGATCTGCGACGACTGGGTTGAGAGCGTTATTTACTCGAGTTAAGAAATCCTGGGCGCCAGCGACGAGGGGGGCGACATGAGCGGGGAAAAATCCACGCTTAATCACCTTCATGAGAAGCTTATTGTTCTCTATGGTTTGTTCGTTGGCGGCGAGTTGTTCTGTGAGTTGTTTTCGGTCCATTCGTTATCTCCTTGACAAGTTAGCTAATATGTGATAAGGCATATCATAGATGAAAAAGAAAGTCAAGAAAAAACGTTACGACTTTAAGCACACCCGCTGGGCCAATGATTCCGACTATTTAGAGCGGCTTCCCGAAGCTGAGAGGGCTTGGATGGAAAAATTCCTCGATGAATATTATAATGGCAAGATAAAAAAAGGCGACCCTAAAGCATTTAATAAAGGCGTCATTCAGTGTCCAAAATGCAAAGGAAAGAGATTTGAGATGATTAGGGGCGTGAAAGTCGACTGCCAAACGTGCCGAGTAGCTGATAAATCATTAGGGTTTATAGACCGGCGTAAAGAGATCTATCGGCGTAAGAATGTGAGTGAGCTTGATGTGTTGTCTTTTAAAGGTGCGATCGGGCAGGTCGTCAAGCTGAATGAAGACGAGAATTAAACTGTCTAATTGATCCGCAATCATTACAACGAACCCTATCAACTATTTTAGTTAAATAAACTCTTTGTCCATGGCCCGCTACATTTTTAGAACCACATGTTGCACATGTATCTTTTCCACAAAGTAATCGCCTATCAAATTTAGGTTTGCAGTAGGGTCGAACTTTATCCCAAACCGCCTGTGTCTTTATCACATCACGTTTGCAGTAATGCTTCATTTTTATAAGTGCGGATTTACTCTTACTCTCAACCACGTCAACCCAGTCTGCTTCTTCCATTCGAGATTTACCTTCGCCGGTCAGTAGTTTTGCCATATAATCTAAAGAACTGCTAGTAACATAAAAATTTCTTTTCACCTGCTTCATAAGATCCTCTGAGAGGGGCCAGGCTATTGGAGTCTGACCGTGAATAAGACGCTGAGTATTGATTTGCTTAATATCAAAAGCATCACTATTTTGTCCCAATACTAAATCTGCTTGCTCAATTATTTTCCCAAACTTTTTTATCATCGGACCGCTGTTTTGTTCATGTAAGCCCCAGTCTAAACAATAAACCCGCTTTTGATGGGCCCATTTATATGCCACACAAATTATGTCAAATTTCTCTCCCTTACAAATCTGCCCATGCCTGACAATTTGCTTTCCGGTACGCCAAATTCGAGCCTTAACATATTTTGTTTCTACATCAAAAATTAGAACTTTAGGTTCTCTCGTTTTCATTTTCGTCTCTCCGTTTGTATATGATAGTTCCGTCTTTCTTTTTTTCTACTCGAATTAGGCCCGCTCGGTATAGACCATCCACTGCCCCAGAGTACTCGTGATCTGCGGGCACCGCCTGTCCGTCCGCAATGAACCTCTGAAGGATAGTCTGCTCGGTTACGCCCATCGGGGTGATCTTATCGAGGATCTTTGCGAGTAGGTGAGGGTCGCCTTTGATCGCAGTCATGCCGAATGCTTTAGTCATGTTGGGCTCGATGTCGCGCAGCATGAGGTCGGCCTGTGTGATGTGCGCCAGCGTAATCTCTTGAGAGGTTCCTTCGCAGACTGAGAGAAGCATGGAGATTTTTTTGAGGTGCGTCATGCGGCGGGCCATATATTGAGAGAAGAGGGTTTCACTTTGATTCTGTGCAAACCATTCAGCATTCAGACTCATTAAGTCTGATAGGCGGTTAGAGGCCTCTTTTGTTAGGGTGAAGGGGCCGCGAAGGGCGCGTAATACTTGACACCTAACTTGGAGTTCCTTTAAGACCGTCGAGGTCTTGATGTCTACTAATTGTCTACAGCCACGAGGTCTAATTGTCTCGTGTACGAACAAGAATCGTGAGACGATGCCATTAGAGGCGTGGATCATCATCTTGGTGTCCATGATTGCTTTTTGGGTGGCGCAGCCGAGTATGGTAAGCGCCGGGCTGACTATCTCGAACTGCGAAGCCTCTTTCACGATCTCTTTGGTTAGGGCTACGCCAGGTGGTTTAGGGTCAAAGAAACTAAGGAGATCACGTATCAGTTCCCCGCCGCCGATGTCTGCGTAGAATTGTTGCCACTCGGGAGCATAGATGAACATAGGAGAGGACTTGAAATCGTTTGCGATGTTCTTTTTGTTATGGCGCACAAAAGCTCGTATTAGGCCTGCAGGACTTGCTATATTTGGGCCCATGAAGGGGACCTCGGTGCCGGTCATGAGAGGTCTGAGCAAGTCTTCGACGACGCGATCACACGTCGTGGTTTTGAAGGTGGCGGGGGCCCCTACAAGGAGGGTGTAGAGTGTGGGGTATAAATAACCCCCGCCGTGGTCCATCAAATAACATCTATTCTCTAAAAGCGAGCTGATTGAGGTCAAAAAGCTCCACCGAACGAAACGCTCGGAGAAGCCGAAGGGCTGGATCAGCTCGACCCATTGATCGAGCATGTTCATGACACATCCGAATTCAGGATCTTGCAGATTTCGAGGAGTTCATCGGGGTGGAGAGTTAGCGTAGATTGCCCGAGTTTGCCTTCTTTGAAGGTCATCATGCGCTCTTCGAGGATTAGTTCCCCGTTGTTAGAGATCTTGACTAGCACATCATTCTGATGATTTTGATTGAAATCGAATAGTTTTGACATTATCTCACTTTTCAGATCAGCGATGGCGAGGAAGGTTTGTTTGCGAGAGGCGTCGGCTACCAGCGCGAGTTCCTGAATCTTTTCTAGCTTTCGTCGCATAGAGTCTTGTAGATCGCCTTGATCTCATCGATTGAGAGTTCGAAATGGTCATAATTTCTATGAAAGCGAAATTTACGATCCGCAGAGTAGACCTTATCAAAACGAACGCTAACTTTTGGCTCGTTAAGTTCAATAACTGCATTGAGGGCAGAAATAGTTTCTTCGCTTTTTCGTTTTAGAGCGATTCGAGTGTCGTGTTCAGAGTTTCTGAGTTCTTCGTGGCGTTTCTCGAGGACGGCGTGGGCTTCTAATAAATCTTTCAAAGGGACCTCCTAATCAATACTTACCATAGATAGAGCCTAAAGTCAAGACCAATGATCGCTCACAGAGATGTCGATATCGAAATGACGCTCTGCGCCATTAATCATAAAAGTCTCAGTGCGATATATCTCTCGTAGCAGCTTCTCGAGGCGCCAGACGTCGTCTTTGTGGCATGAGAATGTCAAAGAATCATGACATTGGATCATCATGCGGGCTCTCATAGAGCCTTTCTCTTTAGCAAAGCGTAGCCAGCCTTTATTTAAGACGTCGCTGACGAGATTAGGAGGTATGTAGGCGCATGCTTCTTGGATCACCTTGTAGTTCATAGACCCCCAGAAGTGGCGAGCCCTTCCTAGAGGAGTTCTTAGAGTGCGAGTTTTTGTGATCTCAGCTTCGATATCTTTTTGCCACTGTTTTATATTAGGATAAAGTCTGAAATATGTGTCTATGGCGTGCTTGGCTTCGGCCTCAGTTAAGATAAGGCCCATTGAGTCGAAGCAAGTGTCGATGAATCGTTTTAGGCCCATCAGGTAGTTTAGGCCGTTATTACAGGCTTTCCCGAGCTTACGGAAATGGTTAGTTTTGGCGTCATAGTCTGAGGCTTTAGTTATGTCTCGTCCGGCTATGGCACTTGCGGTGTAGGCGTGGATGTCTTGACCGGAGTCCATAATATCTAGCATCTTCTGTTCCCCGGCGAGCCAGGCGACGACATGAGGATCCGCGGCTTTAAAGTCCATGTTGACAATTTTATGGTCTGTTCGATCTGGAAGAATGATTGAGCGGAAGTGGCTGGGAATGTTTTGGACGTTACATCCGGTGCCCCATGCGGTTTGTCGCGAGGAGAATCTCGATGAGACAGTGCCAGGGACTGTGATATGGGAGCGAAGGCGATTATCATTATCTAATTTAATAGCGCAGTAGGTTGTGAGAATCTTTGATTTCTCACGATATTCGAGGAGTTGGGAATAAAAAGGGTGCTTAGTCTTTAGCCGCAACTTCTTGAGTGCAAATTCGTCAGTGGTCTCTTTAGTACCTTTTGCGACGTCTTTCTTGGAGGGAACTTTGTGGCCTAGGGCTCGGATAACCTCTTTTACTAGAGGCGGTGAAGAGGGGTTAAAGACCTGAGTAGAGACCTTTTGCTCAAAGACTTTGAAAGGCAGCTTTTTGAGCATTTTGATGTCTGCGGGTATCTCTATTACCTCGCCGACCTCGTTAATATAAACCGTACCGTCTCGTTTTACTCGACCTTTGCGCTCAATCAGCTTAGTTTTGGGGAGAATGTATTCTCTAGCGAAAATTTCGAGATCTTGGCGAAGATTGCTCACTTCAGCCTCATACGACTTTGAAAGCGCTGTGAGTTTGTCAGTATCGATGCGAAGACCCTCAACCATCATACTATAAACCGCCGTGTGGAGGGGGACAAGATGGTTGAGATAGAAATCGTAACGAGTTTTATCTGCGGCGAGAGTAGAGAGTTGTTCGTCGTGGATCTTAAGGGTGTAAAGGGCATCCCGGGCATTGTAACGCCATAGGGATTCATTTGAGACCCAGCTTTTGATGTCTTTCCAGGTGTCACAGTAGAGGTAAATGCGGGCGAGGTCAGAGAGGCCTTTAGGGAGCTCGGGTTGGATGAGGTGGGCAAGGGTCATTGTGTCATATATGGCTCCGCCGATAAGAATGCCCCAATAGGAGAGAATCGTTGAGTCGAACGAGAAATTCTGGAAAAGCTTGGGATTGGTGTGAGAGAGAAAGCGAGCGATCATTTTCCATAGAACGGCTTCTTCTTCCAAAGACCAATATCGGCGGTCTTCATGTTGAAGCGGCACGGACATAGCTTCACCATTGATCGCGAAGCCTATGCAAGTGAGTTCTTGGTTTTCTTTGTTGCACTCTATGTCAACCGAGACTAGTTCACTGGAGAGAATGATTCGCTTAAAAAATTTCACGACGTCGTCTAGTGTTTTGGGGATGAACAGGTTATTGTCTATGTTGAGGATCTCGGCGCTCTCCTCGGCTAGGTTCTTGGCTTTTGCGAGGGCTTGGCGGATAAAAAACTCGGCGTGCGGGTCGAGATATACCCGGGCGGGGTCGAGACATGAGATGATCGGCGTAGATTGATGCTGCTGGATGTAGCAGTGCGTTGCGTAGACACCGGGTCCGCCCACATACACGATTACTTTTGTTTCGCTGCTAGGCTGCCCACCCCATTGGACTTTGGTGGGGTCGATGCCTTCATCTGCGAGATAGGGAAGGAGAGAGACTTTGTTGTATGTGTGGATTAGGATCATCCTCCTCGAGCCTTTTTCACCAATCCTGCTGGGATCAATTCTTTGTAGTCTGCAGGGAGGATAATTTCTTTTATGAGGTGGGGCCACTTTTTTACGGCAAGGGTATATGCTCGACCGTATATGAAGGCTTGCCATCGGTTTATTATAGTTCGACTCCAATCAAAGCAACTATGAGTATATATAGTCAGATCGGCGGCCCACATCCAATTATTATACCATTTTTTCCATTGACAGTATGCATATCCCGGATATATAAGATCGTGAATCTGATAATGGAACTTTGCGTAGAAACGAACACCGCCCCATTTCTCTTTTGCTTGCCCGCCTAGGCGACCATATCGGAGGCAATATGATTCGATGAACCTGACGGCAGCGTCTAGATCTTCGCCGTATAAAGCAAACCAAGAATCTCCCCATTGATGCATTAGAGTTGTTTCCAGATGAGATAGAGGTTGTTTAGGACAGCGCCGAGGAGGAGACCGTCAGTGAGAATGAACCATAAGATGAGCCAGCGAGAGATATGATTGCGTAGGGCTATTAAAATTAGCGCCGGGCCGAGTTTGAGGATGAAGAACCAGGCAACCCCGGCGTCGAGGATTGCTTGGGCGACAGGGTTTCCTTCTTTGATGCCTGGGAATGAGAGGCCGCAGAGAGTGGTGATGCAGTCCGCCCATTGGAGAAAGAAGTAGAGATAGATTAGGTTAGTCATTGAGAGGTTTTACTATAAAAGAATGAATTTTACTAGTTTTTGGCCAGTCCTTACTTCCACACACATATCGAATTTTATTCGTTTTCACGTATTCAAGTAAATTATACCTTGAGTCATATCGACGAATTGCTGATTCTTCGTCTTGAAGAGATTCAAAATCTCTAGGATCAAGCCAAATAATTTTAGGGAAGTTATCATCATTAAAAGTTAAACAAAAATCAAAAATCGCATCTAGTACGCTCCGTTTTGTATATGGCATAATAACTTTTTTCATAGGTTCTCCTCGATTCAGTCCTTCAAGGGCGAAGTCGATGGTTCGTTGGGCTTCGGCGTACTTATCAAACATTAAGTATAAATGAGACTTATCAAACCCATTTTTTCTGAGGCATATATTTTCTTTACAATAATATCCTACAAAAGAAATTTCTGGTGGGTCATATGAATCATATTGTTTTTCAAGAATATACATATTCTCAATTATTTTATAGGCTCTAATCTTTGCGGCTTGCCAGAGTGTTAGCAATTTCATAGTACTTCCTCACAGTTGACGACAGTTAACTGTGATTCTTTTATATAAAAGGGGCTAGAACCCACTATTTTATATATAATTTCATGGAAAGAATCTATCTGATAATAGCTTTCAATTTGCCCTTTCTGACCTACATAAAAACCGCTGATTATGATAACACATTCTTTGTAGTGAAATTTCGGTTCTGAAGAACAGGCTGATAATAAGAATAGGCTAGTCAAGATTAGAGTTTTCATTTTACATCTCCATTTTCTTTAATCTTTTTATCTTCGTAAGGGGCGCCGCATTTGCCGCAATGTCCGGTGATTGATTTCATTTTTTCTCCTTTATGCGCAATTCCAACATATTCCGTCTTTTCGATATGGTGTATCAGTTAATATTATATGCGATTTACATTTTTTACACCGTTCGCCTAAATCAAATGGGTCCTTGAGCTCTTCTATTTTCTGGAGGGCGAAGTCGATGGTTCGTTGGGCTTCTATCGCATCAGTGTTATATATACTTTCAGATTCAAGCTTGTTGTTCCATGTTTTAAAGCCCTGGTTTAAAAGTTTATCAATTGCGTAAATATATAAATCATCTACGCATGTAAGAACGGGATCATTACTAATGACGTAAGCTCTAATCTTTGCGGCTTGCCAGAGGCTAAGAGGTTTCTCATCTTTAGCACAATACGAACAACGACATTTACAGTCATCGCCAAAGCAAGCTCTAATACCCATATGATAGCATGAACATCGTTTCTTTTTCACAAGCCCTCCCCTTCGAGGATGTCTATTAGGATGAGTTTGTTTGGCAGGTGTCTCACAGTAATCCTAAAAGTTGAAGGCCATAGAAAAAAGAAACACATAAACTAAGGGCGATAGCTATTATAAACAGTCTTACAATGATCTCATACAGACCAATTTCACGCACCACAATTATTGCCGCGTATGAACATATAGAACTTATTGGAAGCATTAATAAAATACCTAAGATAGTTTTCATTGTTGGACTTCGCATCCTTTAGGGCCGTGGCCTTTATTTTTGCAGATAATTACTACGGTATCGCTGGGGACTTCGACTTGCGTTCCGTCATCACATGAGATCAAGGCCCCGCCGTCTGTGGGGGAGACTGCGCATGACGTGCCATCTTTCCCGTCGCCGCATGCTGTGATCATTGAGATTAAGATGAGAATGAAACATAAGGACTGAAACATGAGGACCTCCTTAGGGACTGTACGGGGTGAGCGAACCCACCCCGTAATTACGATCTTGAAGTAAAGTTGCTCTTTACTTTGCTACGATGAAACGGCTGACTTTGTTCTTGATTGATGTTTTGCCGTTAAAGGTCTCTTCTTTGTTCGTTAGGTAGACAGAGACAGTGCGGCCTGCTACTTGCAGTTCGTCGCCGTTGATTGCGATTACTCCAGCTTGACGGCCCTTTTCGTCGGCTTCGTCTGAGCGGGTGCCCCATTGGGCCTGAGCTACGTCGCCTGCGCTAATGCCGAGGGCGAGTAATAGCTGGGAGAACTGAGCTTGGCCAATTTCGTTGAGATTGAAATTGGGATACACGGCTGGTGCATTCTTTACGTCGCCAGTGTGGGTTAGCATGAGTTGCAGATACTTGTTGCCAGCCTTGCTGGTTAACACGAATGGTTCGTTTTGAATAACCATTTCATAGGTTCCGGCTTCGACTGGGGTCTTTGCAGGAAACTTAGAAGCGGTTGCCTCAGAGATGTCCGAGGTCGTTGGTTTTGGGGATAATAGATCCATTATTTGGGTCCTTTCGTTTTGGGTTGTTTGGTTTTTCTCGTCTTCCGAGAAATCGTTAAATCTCTAGAAAATGAAAGAGTTAGTCGGGGGTTCTTTTTAATACACTCTAATGCCACTTTACATACATTTTCCGGATTAGTTCTTAAGTCTAGAAAAATGGGCCAACCACCATTCTTACGAAGTGTGAAGTGATAAAGTATATCTTCTACTTGCTCTTTTTGGCTAGCGCTTAAAGGCATAGTCGTCAAATATCTCTAGGCTAAAGGTTGTTGCGAATCCGTTGCGATCGATGTATTTAGGGTCGATAGAAGTGTTGACAGAGAGTTTATCTGAGTTCTTTACACGCACCTTATACTTATCGTATTCGAACACCAAGAACTGAGCGTCGGAGCATTTTCCTTGGAGGGTCGTTCTGAAGCCTCCACGCCCTGCCGGTTCGAATGAGACCTGATTGGTTCGGGCATCTTCGATCTCTTTGATGTGAGCATTTATGATAAGATTGCAGGGGAGGGCTTGGAGGAGGTTCCAAATGTAGAGAAGCTTGTCGCCGATGACGGTGAAGACTTCATACTTATTAGACTCTTGAGTGCCGGTTTCGAGTTTCTCGCCGCGATATTCTACGTAGATCATGTCATTGAGGGCAGTGAAGGTGTCGATGCAAACAGTCGCATAATCTTCGCCACCGTTATCTTTTAGCTTCTTGAGGCGAGTAATGAGATCTTTAGTTGAGCCGAAGCTCTCTGTGACGACTTTGTCTTTCCAGTCGGCCCCGAGCTTTAGCTCTGCGGGGGGATTGCGTAGAGCGCCATATGACTTTTGATCTAGATCGAGAATGAGGAGTTTACCGAAGCGGGTGGCGCTGAGGGTGCGTGTTGTTTTGCCGGCGCCGCTGTAGGCGATCTGCATAAGGGTGAAGCGTTTTAGGAGATTCATTGGACTACCTCATAGTAATCATCTGCCAGACCGTAGCGGATTGCTAGGTCTGATGGGATCATACCACTTCGATCGCCAAATTGCAAGAGCAATTCGAATGTCTCAGGTTTGAGACCAAGAGCAGCGGCGGTTTCGTCATAGAGTTTAGAGAGAGTAAAGCCGACCCATATGCTTTGGACAGGATTCAATGTAGCAGTGATTGTAGCGTGGTGAAACATCAAGAGGCTTTCTTTTTGGACATAAACCTTGTCGCAGTATGCTGTGAGAAAGGCCGCAGCAGATTGGGCTAGTTTTCCTACATAGCATTCAGATGGGAGTCTGCTGTACTTAAGAGCCATGATTAGATTCTCTAGGGAATAAACATCGCCGCCTGGAGAGTTTATATAGATAGGAAGGACCGATTGATTTTTGTTGGCAAGGATCTCATCGATAGTTTTTAGAGCGGTTTCTGGAGTAATGCGGCCGAGCACTGCCGGAATGCGAAGAAATTCTTTTTCGCTGATCTTGACTTGCATTCGGGGATCGATATCGAACAGACCTCTGTCTTCCCTAAACTCTCGGTCGACCTTTTTCTCGTTAAGCTTAGTGGGATTGTCGAGATGGAAATAGTCGTAAGCGATACCATTCACGAAGCCGGCCGTTGCAGAATCCTCGTAGTCAAACCATGCTTCGTCATCCCTCATGGCGAGATAATCAGCTTCGGACATACCTAGTTGAGCCGCCAAAGCCTTCTCAATTTTGGCTAGATACCGGTCTAGGAATATGAAGCGACTACGGACTTGTTCGCTGTCTCCGCCGACGCTATAGCTAGCTTTATGGAACATCAAGAAACTCCCAAAAGTCATATAACTCTCATCGCAGTAAGAGACAATGATAGCGGCCATTGAAGCGGCTACACCGTCGACGACGCATGTTAGTTTTAGGCCGAAATTATCTCTAGCACCATGAATCGCATTTATGAAACGTAGCCCCGCAGAGACCGAGCCGCCAGGGGATGAGATTTCGAGATAGGCTCGTTTGACGCCTTTTTCGCTAAAGGTTTTGAGTTGCTCAATGAGGGGATCGATTGTGTATTCGTCGACTTCTTCGGTGAGAGACATGATGAGGGCTGGGTTGGTGTCCTTGAAGGACTTATAGGTGAGAGGAAGCGGCGCGGCTGAATATTTTTGGGTGTCTGAGGCGATTGCTGGGCTAGATAACAAGAGAGCGATAATTGCGGCGTATTTCATTGGCTTCCTTTTTATTGAATGGTTAGTTTGAAGAGGGCGTATGCGATGTGGGCCATTAAAAGAAAAGTATAGATTGTTAGGACAAAGGCTATGCCGTAGATAAAAGATTCGACGACTGCGTGAAGGAGCTTACTCATTTTCGAACTCGACGGAGAAGCCGCGGAAGGAGGGTTTGGTTTCGTACTCATTCTTAATTACTATAGCACGTTCTTGTGGGAGATTGCAACATATTTTTCTATAGTCACATTTGTCGCCCAGCGTACAGGCGCAGTTAAATCGGCCAGTTTCTATATCCTCTTGAATTCGTTGGGCGTCCTTTACTAAGGCGGCATGCCATTCGTTGACTGCCTCTGAGGTCGGCGTGTATGAGAACTCTAAGAAGAGGGGCGGGCGCTGTTTTTCATCGCCAGCTCGATTCTTAGGGATATATGTTGGATCTAGGAGCTTTTGATCGGTTGAGATGCCTCGAAAGGTGAATGTCTCTGCAGCATGCCCGGCTTGCCATGCGAGCCATAGATAGCCCAGTGCTGCGTTGTTAGGGTTAGAGGTCAAGGAGAGATCGAAGTAGAGATGCTTGGAGCTGGTCTTGAAGTCCATTATGATGGGTGGCTCTGATAAGATGAGTTTATCTATGTGGCCTACATAGGTCACCACCTCAGTAAGCGGCGCTGAGAGTTCAAGTTCGCTGAGAGCGTTTTGTGTGGGGGGAAAGGCGGCTGCGTATTGGGTGATGAGTTCGATGAGGTGCTCTTTGCTGCGGAGACCTTTTTCTGGTAGTTGGGGATACTCTGAGAGGACTTGCTCGAGGAGAAGGGCGATATCACCCTTTTCAGGGGTATATAGTTCTTCAAAGCGGTGAAAAGCTTGGCCGAAGTCGAGAGGAGGACCATAGCGGACTGTGCGAGCAACTGGTCGGGGGGTGATGCCCAGGACGTATGAATAGTAAAATGCGCGGGGGTTTTTGCGCCAGGCGGCGATAGAGGTCGCACTTAGTGTAAGCCGCTTGAGACGTTTAATCACAGATGCCGTGCTTTCGGCATTCGTCCGGCGTAAAATACCTATTGCGGTCGATCTTTTTCCAGAACTCGGCAGGCTTTGCGGAGTGTGAGGCGAGTAACTCTATACGGATCTTTTCGAGGCGATTTATTTCTTTTGCTTCGATGCGAATGTCCGGTGCGGAGGCTTCAAGCCACATTGAAACGGGGTGAATCATTACACAGGCAGTGTCTGTCATGTATCGTTTGTCCCCGGCGAGATAGATTATTGCGGCAATTGAGGCGACGATGCCAGTACCGATTGTAATCACGTCTACTTGGAGACTCATTAAAGTGTCATATATTGCGAACCCTCCGTAGACGTCCCCGCCTATAGAATTTATATAGACCTTGATGGGTTCTTCACTTTTGGCTTCGAGATATTTAAGAGCCCTAATTACCCTACCGGTCAAGGCGTCGTCAATCTCATCGTCGATGTAGATTGTGCGATTTGCGAGATCTATGCCGTTATCGAATAGGTGAGTGAGGGAGTCGATTGACATAGTCCTATCATCTCATTTCGAGTCTAACTTGTCAAGCTTTTCTATGGCGCTTAGGATGGTGTTTTCGGCGAGCCCGAGGTCTTTGGCGAGAGAGTTTATGGAGAAAGGGCGGTCTTTTTTCTTGACTTTTTTGTAAACATATGCTTTCTGCGCGGCGATGCGATCCTCAACGAATTCCCGTAGCTCTTTATCGGACATGATGAGTATATTAGGACCTATGGTTTTCATTTCTTTGACTCACGACTATCTTGTCCTAAGCCTTCGGTGGCATATTCATAAAGAAAAGCGGCGCAGCAGAATGCGTGGGCCCAGTGGGGGAGCCCTGTATCTGCGTCGACTGTTTCGTTGAGAGTGAGCGGATAATAATATACGTGGCGTCTAAATGCTGAGAATAGACGTATGTAGCTGAGCCCTTTGCGGTAATTAAGGAGGCCGTATTTTTGGGCGCCGAACTTAAGTACGCTTAATATGCTCTGCAGATCATTATTAGAGTTGATTAAGATGTTCTGCAGGACAAGTTTTAGTGACTCTATGTCGTTGCGAAGCCAGAATTCATCCATCTGGTGAGAGAGAGCATATAAGAACGCTGCCTCTCCCTTTCCAGATCGGAGGTCGGCGCGCCACCATGTGTCGGTGCGGCCGAGGTAGCCGAGTTCAGGTTTGTTAGAATCATCCTTTTTACCGGTCATTTTTTAGGGTCCCCACATGGGATATCGAGGTCTATGCCTAAGCTTTTCCAGTCTTCGTCCGTAAAGTCGAGACTGTAAGGGTTAGGGATTTCGGGGTCGTTCTTTGAAATCGCGGGGACTTCGGCGTCGCATTCGGGGCAATACATCGACGAGAACAAGGGCTTGAGGCAGCATTTGTGTTTAGGGCAGATCATAGCTCAGTGCTCCAATTTGAATCACATTAAGTTTGTTGCTTGTTGCAGGCAAGAGAGCCTCGCCGCCAACTATGTAGATGAGGTCTTCGTTGAGAGAGATTTGGATGTCGTTTGCGGCTTGAGGCATCACTATGTCTAGTTGAGTGATTTCGTTTGTGTGCATGTTTAGATCGAAGATTAGGTTGCTGTATTCATAAGTTTCGGGGACTGTGGGGTAGGCGTATGAGCCGCCCATTATGAGAACATGATTGTTCCACACAATAGAAGCCATCCCGCTGAGTCCAATAGGAAGTTCAGCGATGCGAATCCAGGCCTGGCCGTCAAGTTTGTAGATACCGCGGTGATAATCTCTAGTTCCATCGTTTGCGGGATAAAAGCCGCCGTAGATGTAGGGCTCGCCTTTGTAGGTGAAACCGTCGGCGTGAGTTGTGGGGCCCTCTGGCATCTTTGTTTCGAGTTCGATCCAGCGGTTAAAGAGGGGCTGATAGAGTTCGAGAGAGTCTGTTGCGGTGTCTAGGGGCCCGTTATAGCCTCCGCCTATGAGGACATCTCCGTTGGGCAGTGTGTTGAGAGAGAATGAGAGACGAGGAATACGTGGAGTCGGCAAAGTATTTACCATTCCGTTTAGATTGACTTTGAGGAATGAGGATTGTGCTTCCATGCCTTTGCGGCCGCTAATTACATATAGACTGTCATTTAGAGCAAAGCCTTTGGTGTATGCGCGGTCAAAGTCTGTGTCAATCGTCTCTACAGTTCCGAGAGGACCAAACTTGACGAGAGCGGAGCGTTCTTCCCAGGGGAATCCCATGCCGCCAAAGATAACTAATCCTTCGTTGGGTATGTAGGCCTGGGCCATGCCGGATGCGTGGAAGGGCATTGTGGTTGTGGTCCAGTCGATGTGGACTAGGCGTTCATCGGCTCCGCATGCGGCGAATAATAGGGCCCCGATTAATAAGGGTTTCATTTAGTTGCCCATTTAAGATCAGGTTGATTTGCAGCGATTAATAGATAGACGCCGTTTTTGTAGAGGGTGACGTCTTGACCGGGCTTGAATGCTCCGGCAAGGCGAATAGATTCGAGTTTGTTGAGCGTTAATGTCGTTTGGCTTTCGCTGACGTATGTTCCAGTGAAAAGATGTTGGCCCATTGAATTATAGACCCGTA
>Ga0134121_10000591_pt1 | contig 40367 bp, 68 predicted proteins | sample KB301_FD_96463 | JGI IMG/M metagenome (GOLD analysis project Ga0134121, IMG submission 96463) | Terrestrial soil microbial communities without Nitrogen fertilizer from Kellogg Biological Station, Michigan, USA - KB3-0-1 | ecosystem: Environmental > Terrestrial > Soil > Unclassified ...
ATCTTCAACACCAAATTCTCCTAGACCAGAAATAATGCTTTCACATATCTTATGTACTTTCGTGCCTCTTTCAGCAGCGTGTGCAACGATTTCTGAAGGGATTTTTTCAAGGCCCGAAAAAGGATAAAGAATTTGCGTTATACGATAGTAATTTTCCTTATCTAAGGGCTTTTCTGTCATTGTATTCTTTATTTAATGAAAAGACGTTATTTATTAAAATATGGCAATTTGTTTGCACATTAGCACTTCAAACAAAGTATTGACAACTTTTTTCTTATATTTTCTTGACCGAAGCAAATTAACACTTACAACCTTGAGTCTTTTAGACAAAAGTCATCTTGCTTCAAGAAAAAAAACATTTACAGTAAATAATTTTCACAGGGGATTAAATTTATAAAATCAAGGATAAAGAAATTATTTGAAAAAAAGCTAATACAATAAATGCAAAACAAAATATGTTAAGAAGAAATTCCGGAAAAGCCCACAACGACTTCTCCGGATGATCAAAAAAACCGACATGGAATTAATGTTTCAAAAAGATCTTAAGATTTTTCTGGGTTAATTTCAATTAAAATTTAAGGGAATTATGAAAAAGAACGCATCGGATACTTTTGTGTGTTGCGATAATTGCTTTGAGAAAATAGGAAGAATTTCAGGAAAATCTGCACGGCTTTGGATGGAATTATGTAAGTGGTATTCGTCGGCTCAGGGACTTTTTGTAGTTTCTAAGAGAAGTAACATTTCTAAGAATCTATTCCAATTAGAACAACTCGGCTTTTTAGTCACTCATGAAACAAATGAACATACGACTGTAAAAATGGCTGGATTTAAAACTTCACCATGTAATCATTTTTGTATAGGAGATTGCGATGAAAGAATGCATTAAATGCAAGACAAGACACCCGCTGGATAATTTTTATACTTGTTATGGAAGTCCTAGAGGGGAATGCAAAGAATGCTTTAAGAAATATCTTAAACAATCGAACAAATTAAGAAGCACCTTAAACAAATTATTTAACGTTAAGCGAGATCCTTCTTATTTTAGGAATTATTATCAGTTAAATAAAGAGAAATGTCGCGAATATGGAAGGAAGTTTAGGCTTAAGAATCCCAATTATTTCAAAGAATATTATCGACAAAGAAAGGGAATTCCAGCTAAAAGTGTAGCATGAAAAACGAAAGCCCCCTTAATTGGGGGCTCTCTGAGATAAAATACAAAGACAACAAAGTCACAAGTATAACGAAAACTCTCTATTAGAGTAGAGAGACTGACAACCGAAGGTAACTAAGGTTGTATAATTTATAATTAAACAAATCCTTAATTAAAGGCTGCCATAGGCATTATGTCTAATACCATATCATCCGAATGTATTCAAGTCAACGAAAAAGCGCAAACGAATTCTACTTTTTCTCCTAATTTAAATACGATTGTCCGCGTTATCCACAATCGAGAAAATCCTTTTGTCCAACTCAACAAGCAAGCTTTATGGGATCCGCGCCTTTCCTTAAGAGCAATTGGTTTATGGGCAAGATGTCTTTCAAAGCCAGATAATTGGGTTTTTAATATTCCTGAATTAATAGATAAATGTTTAGAAGGCAGAGACAGCATATATAAAAGCATAAATGAATTAAAAGAGACTGGATATGTACTAATGATTGATAGACGCGAAAGGAAAAATGGAAAATATTTTGGAGGAACTTTGGAATATCTTTTCTTTGAGTTTCCTTTAACCCTTGAAGAGCAGGAAATATTCCTCAAAAAACATAAGTTACTAAGATTCAATAACAATCAAAATTCAAAAGTCGAAAAACACCAGCTTCCTGAAAATCCGGATCCTGGAATCAAGGATCCTGAAAAGGCGCACATTACTAATATAGATATATCTTCTTACGAAGATATAGAGAAAGAAATAGATTATTCCTCCTTAAAGGTTCCAAAGGAACCGATCGCCCCTGACGGGGCTTCGCCGCCTGACGGCAGCTCAAAGAAGAGATTAAAATCTCTAATTCAGCCTTCAGAGGAAGCAAAAGAGCTTGCGGAAGAAATGACCAAAGAGCTTGAAAAGGGAAGCGATCAATATCGTAAGCCAAAATCTATAACCCCCATGGCTATTGAGATTGAAGCCATGCTCACCAAAGATAATCGGGATATCAAAACTATTTTCGAAGTTTTCATTTGGGCTCTCCACGACCATTTTTGGAAGGACAAGTTTTATAAGCCTAATCCGGCTAAATATCTCCGAGAGAAATTTGCTCAACTTCATGCCAAAATGACTGCACCCACGCCTAAAGAGAAACGTAAATTTGCTCCTTCCTCAAATTCTTCTGAAGCTCTGAAGACGCTTCAAAAAATGATGGAAACCGCATTATGAAAAATATTTGCAATGACTTTAAAGATTTCTTAAATTACATAAAAGATGATCCTAAAAATGTATTATGTCTATATTCAAATTCGCCTTTTGGAATAATTAAATTAAAAAAACCTGTAATGTCAAAGGAGCATTCTTGTGAGTATTGCGACAAAAAAGATCATATCGCCGTTTTTCTTCAGCCTGGACAATCATCTGATTATGTTTGGTTATGCATAAACACCATTTGCTTGGCCTTTAAGCCCGTATCGATGCCTAAGGAATATCAACCTACCTTGAAAGAATTTCGAGCCCTGGAATGGCCCAAATTCTGCGAAATAAATAATCTTGGCAATTTGGATCATAACGTCCGCTTTGAAGACATTATCCAAAGTGAAGGCAAAATCGAATATATGAAAAAATTCCTTAAAAAGCCCCAAGGAATAATTATTATGCAAGGGGACAAAGGAACAGGAAAGACTTTTTCGGCTTTGGGTATATGTGAGTTTTATACGCGTAAAAGCACTTCCGTCATTTTTATGACTCAAAAACAAATGTTGAATAAATGGTTGGAAACCTTTAAAGATAAAGAACTTAACGAATTTGAATATAAAGTCCGAAATGTTGAATTGCTTGTCATAGATGATTTTGGAATAGGGGAGATATCTTCAGGGTTTATGAGCTTTTTCATGGATCTAATAAATTTTAGAACTCGTTGGGATAGTAAAGGCACAGTAATTACAACAAATTTAGACGAAAAACTTCTTTCGGATTATTGCGGAGAGGCTCTTACCGATAGACTCGGTACTGGACAGTTTTTTGAATATAGGTCCGAAGAAAGTAGAAGAAAAAAAATTATTCTTTAAATGGAGAAATACATGATCGAAGTACAAAATATTCAACCAATTCAAAAGGGAAGTTTATTAGCAAAATGTGATGTACACATTAAACCCTGGAAATTAACTTTGGTAGATGTCAAGATATTTGAAAAGGGGGCAAATAGGTGGATAGGGCTCCCCGCACAGGAAATGATCACTTCCTCAGGCGAAAAAAAGTATAAAGAACTTATCCTATTCGATAACGATACCGTCAAAAGCAAATTCCGAGATGAAATCATGGGTGCTATAGATAAATTTTTATCTAGCAATCCCGATATGAAACAAGAAGATGTCATTAAGGAAGACGATGATCTTCCTTTTTAAGGAGGATTATGATCGTAGAACATGCATTAACTTATAACAACAAGTTATCAGCTTCAAATATCGAATATTTAACTACAAAAGCTAATCGCCTCGGCAGAATCGGAAAGCAACTCATGCGAGTTTATTCCCAAGAAGATGCCGAGGGAACTCACATTTATTTCGAGGTGCAAAATAGTAGCCCGACTTCCCCCAAAGCAGCCTAAAGAATGCGAAATTTGTAAAGAAAATTTTATTCCTATTGCTTCCCATCAAAAAGTTTGCTCAGACCAATGTCGTAAAAATCATGCAATTATTTCTTCAAATGCACGTTGGGCTAATAATTCTAAAAGAAAAGTTAATAGAGGATATAAAAAATGAGTTTAAAATATGAAGAAATAGAAAAATTTCAAAAGAAATTTGAGGAGCGAGTCATCTGGCTTTCTGAAAATATTCCTCCCGATGATATTTACTGTTTTGCTCAGCAAATGCTTTTAGCTGCAGAATATTTTATTTATCGTCTTAATGACCAGATAGACGTTAGAGAATATATGGCAACTGATATCGACATGAATAATTGGGTTAAAATGGTCTTAGGTATCTCAGCTAGTCAAATGAGTAATAAAAATTTCTTTAAGGATAATGATTGGAAAAACCCCTTAAAATCGTAATTCCCGGCTGCCCAGTTTCTCAAGCTAGAATGAAGGGGACTGCACGAGGTGGCTTCGTTAGGATGTATGACCCTAAAGCCAAAGAAAAGGATTTAGTGCGTCTTCAGCTTCTGAAGTTTAAACAAGAAAATCCTTTTTCATATCCTCGCATTTCTTTCCTATTTAAATTTCCTATTCCTCAATCAACTTCAAAGAAAGAAAAAAAAGTCTTGGAATCCGGCTTAATTAAGCATGATAAGAAGCCTGATTGCGACAATCTTGTAAAACTTTATCTTGATTGCATGACGGGAATTATTATCGAAGATGACAAAAATGTTTCTTTAGGTTCAGTGAATAAACTTTATGATGAAGAGCCAAAAACTACTATTTTGATCCGTAGTACTGATCAAAAAATCGCTCCGTGGGAGCTGGATTCAGACTTTTCTCTCTTTGAAGAATCCGCCATACCGACGTCTTTTGAAATGGCTTCCCCACCCGATTCTTATAGCCAAGGCGCTCAAGCTCAAATGTAATTCGGTCATAACTCAATCCTTCCGACTCCAATTTTCTCATCATCTTTAGGATTTCTTGTTCCCTCGGATTCGGAATAAGCTTAAAGGGCTTTCCTTCACTCTTAGCGTCTTTATATGTCGACAATTGTGTTTCATCAAGTTGATAGCCATACCATACAGCCCCAACCCTCTCCATTTTAGCTCTCTTACGTGCTAATCCGCTACTTGTCGTCATCGAAATATTATCCCTTTCCATTTCGCCCAACATAGCGTAGACGTGAATAATATTCTTGTCGATATAGCTTTCTTTTAGGGAGTAAATCTTTACTTTTCTTTCCGATAAATGCTCATAAAGATTGGTTAACTCTGTTCCCTTTCTTGCAAGGCGATTAAGCTTGTAGACTACTAAAGTATCACCACTTCTTAACTCATTGAGCATGGACGTTATCACAGGCCTTTGATCTAGGGATAGTCTTGATGTAGTGTCGGGCTCGTCAAATTCAAGGACTTTATCGCCAGGTCTTTTCGCAGAATGAATGTAGTTCAAACATTCAATGCGCTGCATATCTGTAACCTGCTTGTCTGTAGAAACTCGATAGTAGGCTATATATCTCATTCTAAATCTCTTTTTGACTTTTTTAGGTGATTCAAAACCAATATATCTTCTAAAAATACATATTGAGATTTCACATGATTAGTAAGCTCGTGTATTAAATTAGCTGCATCAGCTTGATGTAATAAAGATGCTCTAACCTCTTTCTCAAGCTCTTTTACTCTTAAATACATATTTAACAAAAAAGCTGATAAAACAAATGTTATTAACATGAAGAATATTTGAGTGTCACTCATTTTTTATTCCTTAATTCGTAAAGTTTGTGGGATTTTCATTACACTTTTAATAGTTTTAATTTCATTTTCTATGACTGAGAGTCTTTCATTTATTCTTTTAATCTCAGAGATGCCACATAATACAATTGCAATAATAATTAACAAAGTCAAAAGCTCATCGGTTATGATTTTATTTAATGCTAAAATATATTTCATGATTCCTTCTTGCATATTTCACATTCACAAACCCTTCCTGGAAAATGTTTATCACAATATGCCGGGCTATTTTCTTTAAATCTATCTAGCCATTTGGCGGTTTCATTGCACATACAACATTTGCTTCCTAATTTCACTAGTTGAGAAGGGGTTATAAATGTCATTTATTTTAATCCTTTGTGATTTACGTCAAATTTTACAGGATATCCAGGGTCAGAAAGCTTAATTTCAATAGGTTTATGAAGATTTCCTCCAAAGTCCATCTTATGATTATGTTCAAAAGATAAATATTTATTATAATTACCTGAAAAATCATGATGATGCTTTATTTCTATCGAAGAAATGATACTATATTTTGCAATAAATATTATACAAAGCGTTACAACTACTGATTTTAATATAAATTCTTTCATTTAAGACTCGTTGTTTTTTTCTTCATTTCAATTTCCAATAAAGTAGCATGAAAATCTTTCATTTCCATTTGAATAGCTCTTGTAAGCAATGAGGCTTCCGCTCTAAAAGACTCCATTTTTGCATCCATATGTCGCCAATCTGATCTTGATTCAGATCTAAACCAAGCAATAAGGGCAGCATTAGCTATAAAAATAGCAATAATTTGATACCAAGTTTCACTCATTTTTCTCTCCTTTATTTAGTTTTTTCCAAAACTTAATAACTATTTCGGCTTCTTTTTCTTCCCATGAATCTCTAATAAGTGTTGCAATTTCATCCAATTGTTCTTCAGTTAAAGAATGTATATAAAGCTTGCCTTGAGTAGGCTTTAGTTTCAAGTCATGTAATTCGCATTTTCCTTCTTTCCAAAAGGTGCATCCTTCTTTAGTTCGCGTTTCCCAAGGAGCGTAGCATCCTTCATGACCCTTTAAAGCAGGCTTTAACATGATATTTCCATCAGGCCAATCATCTAACATTAATCTTTCTGCATAACCTGCTTTCATTAAATTTATAAAATCTTGTGGAGTTCCACAGCAAGGAGCGGTACAGGCGTTTTGACATTTAGAGCAATCGCATTCAGTTTCCATCATGGATAATTTCATTTCTTTGCCTCTCTAACTATTTTTTTTGCTTTCTTAATCTCTTGTTCCTGAAACCTTAGCAATATATTTGCCATATTTAAGCTTGCGGGGATAATTTCTTCCACGGATTGAATCTGAGAATAATAAAGCTTCAGCAATCTATTATAATCCCAAATGATTGTGTTTGCCATGCAATTTAATTCCTCTGTCAAAAGGCCCGCTTTCATTGCTCTTAAATGATATTCTCGCATAGTTTTAAGTTGAACTTGGCCAATAACAAGGGCTACCATATAGTCTTCAAGGCTCTTTATTCCCTTTGGGTCTACGTAAATCAAATCCATAATCGCTCATCAATTCCTTAATCTTTTTTACATATAATCTATGAGGTTCAAATTCCCCTCTCTCCCATCGTCCGACGGTCACAGTTTTGCAGTCTATTAAATCCGCAAATTCTTCTTGTGTCATCTCTAGAAAATGACGGAAAAGTTTTATATCCTGTTTATCCATCTTTCCTCATTCTCTTAAAAATTTCAATTGCCTTCCTTTTTCTAAAGCTTTTGTCTAATGTCAAATATTCTCCGTAATCATTAAAAGTATTCATCAAATCCCAATGATTCACATATTCTAAGCCACCATTAATCAAGCAACAGAGTTCTTCTTCATCTAGACTCATCCCAAGCAAATAGCATTCCCATCCTGTTTTGGCGTCAAAAAGTCTTCCCTCTGCAAAACACTCCATAGCTTCGCACATAGGGCCCCAATTGGCTTTTAAACGCTCTTTAAGCCCATCGGGAAGCATGTATGCTATCCATTTGTTTTATAAATTGTTTATGGGTGTCTTCAATAGAGAGCGCTCTTAATCCTCTTGGTAAACTTCCCTCATAAATTAGCTCATCTTGCTCTATTCGGTAAAAGTCATGCCAACTTGGCGATTCTTCACGACGCCATAAAATATCTTTATCGTCTCTATAGTCAGCCCATCCGTTAAAAGTTGAAATGTTTACGTAGTTTTTCATATTAAGTCTGCAGCCTCAATTTTGGTAAATGAACGGTGGTTATAAATTTCAGTGAAAAGCTTTAGATAATCTTCAAATGTTGCTTTTATCATCACTTTAGACATATGCTTCCCTAAATTTCTTGTCCATTGCTCAAAGTCAAAATTACTATGAGAAAAAAGAATTAAAAGCGCTTTCCAAAATCTTGCAGTTTTTGTATATAAAGAATTTCGAGCGCCATTTATTCTTTCAATAAAGCGAATTGTTTGCCATGCATTATCAATATTTTCTAAACAACGATCATCAAAAACATATTTGCCTAATTTAAAATCATCGTAATGACTTCTTTTCCTGCCTAATGTAAGATTAAGGGCAATCGATAAACTTAAATTCCTTTCTTTAATAAATTGATCAAGCTTCAAATATTCGGGATAGTGGTTTTTTACAAAATAATTCATGTAATCACATACCGCCCAACTTTTAGCAACATTCATAAGAATGATGTCTTTATGTTCTAGCTTTTCTTCTATTTCATAGTAAATCTCTACACCAAGATTTTTTGCAGCTAATAACCTATGCTGCCCATCAAGTATTTCATAATCTGAATTTACAATAATTGGTCTCATATCTAACAAATTTCGAGACTGAATAGAGTTTATCAATTTATTTACGTGTGATTGATCTATTTTCAGTCTGTTATCCTCTCTAAATTTGAACATTTCATAATTTTTAGTCTTGTTTATTGCCATTCTTTAATTTCCTTATTTCTTCCGTTAAAATTTCAAGCTGCATTTCAATCGATGCAACTTTGTCGAATAATATTTTAAAAGGGGTAGGGTTATTTAATCTTTTCAAGGTTTCACTTCTTGATTTATGTACTAAATCCTTTCTTTCCTCAAATGCTTTTTGAGCTAATTCTGGATTATATTTCTCTTTTCCTCCGTTCCTTCTAACCTCTAAAATAACGGTGGTCTTTCCCCTTCCCAAAAGATTAGCAATCAATGAGCAAGAATAACTTGCATCAAGCTTTTTTCTAATTGTTTTTCTTTCTTCTAAACTTAATTCATTCATTTATAAATTCATTTACACTTGTATAAATAACATTCTTAGCAAGATATTGCCCCGCTGAAATAATAGAGTAAATTTCGTTTTTTTCACAAAAGGCCTCCTCCATCGCTTCATTGCAAAACTCATGAGCAAAGGGCTCTCCAAGCCATTTGTAAAGATCAGAATAGTAAACGTCGGCTTCAATGGTAATATCATCTAGGGAATTTTCTTCTAATTCCTCGAAAGCTTCCATAATGGTTTTATAAATCCAGTCATTAGGAAGGCATTTCCCAAAATGATTAAAATGTATCTCTCTAATTAATTCGCTTAATTCTTCAGGCGCATTATCTTTAAGCTTGATAAATGATTTTTCGCCTCGGCTTGCAGCTTCAAAGTGTTTGTAATATTCTTTTCTCATGTATTTTCCTTTGTTGTTTTCCGTTAATTATTACTTAAATCGTAATGATAACCTTTTATTCCATAGCATTCTTTCATGTAGTCAGCGTTTTCTCTTTTTTCAATTCTTTCCGCACATTGAGAACAAAGGCCGAAACCTTTATCTCTGTTCCACCATTGACGACCCATACAGATATCATCACAGCAACAACATGTTAGCCTTTTAGCTGGTTTAGTTTCTGAAATTGTCATAATAATTTTCCTTTATTTAATCATTGCCTCAATATCGTTAAATCTCTCTTGGCCAATAATAACTTTTGTGTTTAGATCAATCGTTAGCAAGTCGCAAAATGCATATCCCATAAATAATAATGCATTTAACTTATCTATTGCTGAATCTTTCATAAGCCACATTCTAGGGCTTAATTCCGGCTGTGTAGGCGATTTATAGCCTAAAATCATGTACTGACATTTATCTTGGATTGTCATATTTATCCCTCTCTATCAAAACTTTTGATCCTTCTACAAATGTATGACGCTCAAACAAGCTTGCTTTAAATCTTCCATGCGTTTCATATTGATTTGAACTGCAAATATACAGCATATCCCCATTAGCAAGTTGCAAATAAGCGTTTAGCTTAGGGTATAACTTGCCTGTTAGATAAGTGTCTGATTGCATTCCAGTCATTGATTTATAAGTGTTAGATATCATTTTGTGTCCTTGTTTTGTTTTAGCAATTATTTGTAATAACTTTAACGTAATAGCGATAAGCTCCATAGATTAAATCCAGCTTATCAGCCCTTCTTCTAGCTCTTAATCGGCATTTGTAATTAGAGCCAATTTGAATGTTTTCTTTTCCGTCCCAAATAATATACTTCATTTCTTCTCTCTTTGTTTTGTATTCTCTAAACCAGTACTAGCATTTACACTGTACGTTACTCTATTGAGTAACCGTTACCGCGCTTTCCACGTGTTTATGTCATATAATCTATCATATGATTGACTTAATAGCAAGTAGAATAGACATCTTTTTCATAAGTCATTGAATATTAACAACTAGGAAATATTTGCCTACTTGACAAGAAAATAGGTAAAATGTTGTGATTCGAATATAATCACTCTTGAAGCAAAGCGGGTCGCCATGCAATGGCGCCTAAGCTTATAGCCTAAGTCTTCACTTAGGACTTAACTTTAACTAAGGATAATTACTAAATCTATGGCCGGCTTCCCTTCTAAAGCTAAAGGAAATAAACTTGCTGCAAAAGCTCGCCAACCGAGGCAAGGTGTGGCACTTGACAAAGAAACAATACTAAAGTGGATCAAAGAAGAAGATGGTAATGTTTCTAGGGTTGCTGAAATATTAGGGGTTGCTAGATATACTATTCAAAGAAGGATTCAAGATGATCAAGATCTTGCTCAAGCTTTGAAAGATGCAAGAGAAAGGCAATTGGATCTGTTAGAACAGAGTTGCTTTGATAGAGCTATAGAAACTAATGACACCACACTTCAACTCTTCCTCCTCAAAACTCAGGGCCGTAGCAGGGGCTACGATCAATCAGAGGCGCAACATGCTGCCAAGGATATAGCTACAGCTGCATTTGACTTCATCCTCAACAAAGCCAATGAATCACAAAAGCCCTCTACACCATAGCCTAAGAGCGCTTATCATCGTTCACTATCCGACCGGTTGGTGAATCAAATAAAGATTATACATAGTCATAGGGTCCCATACCCCAAGCCGAAACATAGAAAAGATGGTGGGGGTGCAACCTTAGTTGGTACCGGTACTATGAATATTTATATCTCATGCCCTGAACCAAACTTAAGTCTACTTTCAAAAAAAACTCCTACCTAAATATGCTGCCCAATGCTTAAATGAACAACATGATCGTAGAAAAAAAATCTCGGGAGATTATGAATTGGATTAATGCTGAAATAACTCCTCCAACAAAATTAGATTCTCCTATCCTGGCTTCCGGAGAATTTAATGAGGGTTTTTTTAATATAGCTGCTCTTCATTGGCTAGATGAAGAAGAAGGGTTGGATGTGGAAGGGTGGTATGATCATTCAGATGAGTATGGAATGAAAGATAAAGACATTAAATATTGGATGCCACTTCCAAAACCTCCTGATAATTAGATAATTCATGCCCTGAATCACATCTAAACTCCTTTTCAGAAAAAATTTCTCCCTAAATTCTCTGGACCGAATGATAAGAGATAAGGAATCACTTTCCAAAAAACATTTCCCCTAAATCTTCTGCCTTGGATAATGTTAGCTAAAGCTAATAAAAAAAATCCCAGGTAAAAAATGGATATTCCCTTAAAGTCATTCGATGAATTAGTTAAAGAGAATGCGGGATGTTTTGAGTTTGCTTGGAATGGATTTATTCGGATCTATGAAGATGGAGAAAAGAGATGCGAATGCACCGACTGTAATGCTATTAAAGAATTAAATGATAAGATAGATAAGTTTATGAATCGTAAATCAGTTAGATTTATTGACTAAAAAATTCTCAGGAAAAATTTAGGAGTTAGATATATGCATACTTTGCCTATAGATCCAATAGAGTTAAATGGAGGGGAATATGAGTTTGTTCCTTTTGATTATCCTACTACGCGGCAAATCGCGGTATTGATTGAAGGGTTAGGCCTTTCATTTTCTAATGAAGATAGTGATTTAGAATTTTTCGCAGAATTGCTTGGTAAAAACTTTCAGATGATTTCTAAGTACCTAGAAAAAAAATATGCCTTAAAAAAACCTGAGTTGATTTTTAAGCCTAATATTAATAGCTTAGGAGTTAAAATTTCTATGATAGAAAAAGAAGATTATGAGCAAAGAAAAAAAGTTCGCGAGATGTCAATACCACGAGAGGAAATGAATGAATAAAAATGAAGAATATCTTGATGAAATGCATTTCTTAGATAAAGAGGGAAAAGAAATCTCGGGAAAAAATTTACAATGGATTCTATGGAAAAAGATTGAAGAAAAGCCCCAAGATGATCAAACGGTTCTGGGGATAAATGTCAGAGTTCAGATGCTTCCAATCAAAGCATATTACTGTGCGGAATGGGATGAATTTATGAGCCTAGAGAATGGGGATGGCACTAATCATCCTTTATCACTGACTCATTGGATGCCTTTGCCTAAATCTCCAAAGGAGTAATTAATGCCTTGTTCATGTTGGTATGAACCTCCAGAGCCTTCTAAGAAGTTAATAAAAAAGTATTGTGAGATGATTGTAAATGAAATTAACTATCTTGAATCAGTAGGTGATCCGATTGGGGTTTCTATTGAAGAAACTAAGAAACTTTTAGATCATCTTTATCGGCCATCTTTATGTGAAGAAAACCCAAGAATAGATGATGCCTCAATTGGAGTTGGAAATAATGCACATCCGTAACCTAATCGAAGAGCTGCTCCCATATCCCGAGTCGGAAGAATTTGCCGAGTTTGTGTGGGGAAAGGATTACCAGACAGCGGAATTAAGAGGGGAGTCAACGATTAAGCGCTGGAATGAAAATCATGGGGATAAGTTGATGCTTTCTCTTGATGGCCTTCCTGCATATGATATTCCAGATATGATTATGATTTGGAGAGAGCAAAATGGAAGAGCTTCCACAGATTTATCAAAATAGATATATCGGGATTATGATATAATAAAGCTTAAATTCGGAGGAACATGGAACTATTCATAGAGTTATTAAAAGAAGTCAATATCGTTCAGATTTTCATCCTTATTGGTGCAGGGTGGATGTTTTACAATCGATTGGATAAAAAGATTGGCCAGACTAATAAAGACTTAAAAGATGCGCATAAAGAACTTAAGGATGATCTTTCGTGCCGCATTGATCGCCTAGCAGAAAAAGTCGAAGACGTTGATCGTCGTCTTTGCCGCATAGAAGGAAGTCTTGCTACTACTGGTCATTGTCTGTTCAATCAAGCTAAACCGGAGCAAAAAGCTCAATAAATTTTAGCTTCAAAAAAATCTTTGAAATGATATAAGTCGTTAAGATGCAATTATTTGCATTTTTCATAGCTCCTTATATTTGTTGGGCCGTCTTGGCAGCAATGCCGAGGCGGTTTTTTTATTCACAGGAAAATAATTCTATTTTTATCCATAAAACAAGAAATTCTACGGTTCTTTGACCAAATTGGGATACCTAAAAGAAAGATTTGACTTAAGGGTTTCTCAGTTGTGCCAGAATCGTCTTTTTTTCTCAATGTCTAGTCTACTTGGTATCATTTAGGTTTTTGTTTGCCTATTATTTTCGATGGGTAAATTGTGAAGAAAGATTTGTTGTTAAGAAAATTTGGCGCACTGATTCGTATGAAGCGTGTCTCTCTTAGTCTAACGCAATTGAAGTTGGCCGAATTAGCCGAATGTTCTCTCCAATCAATTGGAAACATTGAAAGAGGGCGGGCAAATGTTTCTTTAATCATGGCTTATCGCATTTCAGAGGCTTTAAAAGTTAATATAAGAGAGATTTTGCCATGAATTTAATTGAGAAAGAGCTCGCCTATTGGGAAAGAAATCAATTGCTCCTTTACCTTTCTAAGATTTATCCTTCATGGTTAGAAAAACATCCCCCCGAAGAGCCTAAATGGGAGGATGAGTATAGAAATATTATCTTCATCAACTTCCCTCAAGGTCTGTTTTCATGGGAAATCAATGGTTTAGAGATGAAATATTTTCAAGATGTCCTTTTTCGCGATGGAGTAACGTCGGAAGAAGTTACGACTTACGAGAAGTATGAGAAGCTTAGAAAAGAATGATCAATATTTCTGATGTTTTATAAACTCAAGCTTATCTTCGGGACATCCTCTAAAGATGGTTCGGAATTCATTTTTATCATAATCAAAAACAGTCTGATCCCAATTTTTTTCTTCTTTTTGAAATATCCAAGTCTTCCCCGTGAAAGAATCAATCAAGAATGTCTGAGAGGCTGCTTCGGTGATAATGTATCTTTGTTCTCCTGCACAAAGTTCCGAAGCGAAAATTATCATAACAAATAAGAATTTCATAAATATTCCTTGGTTAGAATGAGACGATAACATATCCTGTATTAAAAAAGTATGGGAAATGTGCTCTTAAGGCATATTTCATAAACATAGAAAATACAGGAGATGTACATGATCGTCGTAGTAGGTTGTACTAAAGGGGGAACAGGGAAGACCACACTTTCTACCAATTTAACTGTCTTAAGGGCCGCAGAAGGCAAGAAAGTCCTTTTAGTTGATGCCGATGAACAGAAGTCTGCATCTATTTGGGCAAATCAAAGGGATTCTTCAGGTTTAACTTCTTCCTTTACTACCATTCAGCTTGGAGGCAAAGCTGTTTATTCTCAGATAAGCAAAATGAAACCTGACTATGATGATATCATCATCGATGTTGGCGGAAGAGAAACAAGATCCCTTAGAGCGGCCATTGTAGTCGCTGACGTCCTTGTATTGCCCTTTAGGCCTGGGAGCTATGATATCTGGACTATAACTGAAATTAAAGGCCTTCTTTCTGAGATGATTCCGGCCAATCCCAATCTTCAATGCATCGGTGTCATTAACCAAGCAGACCCGTCAGGAAAAGAGAATGAAGAAGCTTTAGAAATCTTAAAGCAATGCGAAGAGATTGAAACATATCCAATGCTTGTAGGATATAGAAAAGCTTTTAGGTTTTCGGCAACAGATGGTTTAGGAGTAGGAGAGATGGAAGTCAAAGATCCCAAAGCTATCATGGAAATGCAAGCTCTTTATGACTTCATATACAACAAATGTACTTGCAATGTATCGTCATGAGATGTAATATGTTCAAAAAGTGTCTAGATTTAATACATAAAATGGGTTTAGGATGTACTTATGGTGAAGATGCCAACTGATAAAGCAGTAGATGTTGAGAAGTTAATTGATAAGGGCGCCCCTGTTAAAGAAGAAATTTCAGAAGACAAGAAATGGAAATTCATTAACCTCCGCATCCCTTCCTCAATGATAGATGAAATTGATGAAATTGTTTCTGATCAGGTCGGCATTACCCGAACAGGATGGATTTTGCAACTGATTCATAGAGAGCTAAAGAAAAAAAATGAATAGTCTAAATTTGGAGAAAATCACAATGTCAGGAGAATGCGAAGAATGTGGTCATCATTGTTTAGAGTGTAACTGTGTGAGATATGAATGCCAGAGATGCGCAGGAAATATGGTTTTTATTAATCCGGAAACTTCTTGGGGTTTTACGTTCCTCATATGTCCTTATTGTGAAGAAATCTACCTTAATCAGTAGCGCGCCTCTAGGAATAATTTTAAATTGCCAAATTTCAAAATATTTCTTTCATTAAATTCTTTAATTTAACATTATGCGTTTTCAAAGTTAAACAGTAAGTGTTAATTTAACAAAGGAATTAAAATGAGTTGTTCAGATGGATATCCGAAAGACACGATAAGCTTAGCCAAGCATTACGATCAAGAATTTCAAATAAAGATTAAAGAATTTGAAGGCAGCTGTAATAGTTACTTTCCATATATTAAATGTTTAGTTGATTCTTGGGTAGAAATGATCAAGATGCAGCGAGTAATCAATGAAATGGAACTTAAGTGGGACGCAAACATCAAAGATATTATTTCAGAAGGAGATGGCAATGAGTGATCAATCAAAACCAAAAGCTTTTTTATTAATGATAGAAGAGCAATATACCGCATTTTTACACTCCATTATCCCTTGTTTTCAATTCGTGGAAGTCCAAGCGGTTGAAGCTGGAGAAGGAAAAGATTTTGTTCTCTTGGCAAATCCTAAACCAAAGCCTCCTCAAATCGAAACAAAAGAAATAGAGCAGCCAGCAATTGAAGCTTCCGTTGAAGAAGTTAAAATAGATGGAAATTAAAGTTTGGGCTCAAGTTTTCTTTTTAGATGGAAGCGTCTCGCAGGGGAAAAGAATCCCTTGCGAGCTATTGGATGATAGAGAAGCATTGATCGATGAAGGGCAAAAGCTTTTAAAGAGCGTTAATAGAGAAGAAGGTTATCTTCTTGTGTGGGGAGCTGGAGAACTCTTCTTTAGCAAGATTACTTCTTCTTCATCGGCGTCAGGGATTTGGGCTTGGGAGTCTTTGAACTCTTTGTGCCAAGAACATAAGAATTTTGAATAGAGTTTTTTGTTTCTGGTTTAGTTTTTAGAGGTTTTTCAAATTTTGCTTTCATTTTTTAATCCTTGTTTTTCTTTTACTTTGTTACTTATTATGAATTTTTGTAAAGGAGAAGTCTTATGACATGGCCTGGATGGACAATTCCACCAATTGAAGCACTTCAGAATGTAAAGAATGCCTGTGTTTCTATTGTACAGGAAATAAAAAAAATTGAAAAACATGGCAATGACCCTTATCAAATGAGATTGCCTGATGTCATTGATCTTTTAGAAGAGCTTTATAAATCACAGGAGATATCATGAGTTTGCCTCCTCCTAATCCGGAGTCTCCTCCACCAAATAATCCTGATTCATCTCCTTCGCATTTTATCGTTGAACAAATGGTTCCCGAGGGTATTACAAATACCCTTCCTATAGTCGTAACAATCACAAATCATGGATTATCAAATGGACAGTTTATTCGCGCTACAAAGTTTTATAGCTTCCCTATCGCCCTTGCAACCGGGATGTATCAACTCAATAACCTTCAATTCATGGTTCAGCTTTGCACCACAGACACTTTTATTCTTTGCGATAGCAATGCTGTTCCTGTGGATGGTCGTAGTTACACTCCTTGGGTTCAAGGAGGCGAATTCACGCTCGTCGGACAGTCTCTAGATATAAATAATCCAGCCCCTCAACCTCCAAGCGGTATTCCGCCTTTCCCTCCGGAGTAATTATGAATCCACTTCTAAGCCCAATTTACGAGCCTCCTAGACATTTTCCAGAAGAAAAAAAAGAGGAAGAGCAGAAGATTCCTGAGCCTTCAATCCCTTGGGGATGGGAAGACACTAAGAATTGGAGCTATAGATAATTATTTGGCGAGTAATTCAAAGGAAATATAAAATGAAGATTACAATCCCATTATGTCCGCTTTTTCTTATTGGAATAGCTTTAATATTTGAATGCTATTTGCTTTTCAAAATTCAATCTTTTTATGCAGTTTTAACATTGCTGACTTTTGAGGTGATGAAATTCCTAAGTTTTTTTATCCTTCTCATCGGCACAAGAATAAGGGAAAGGCCATAAAATAAAACTACCTTCCCCATCTATTCTCTAGCCTATCGGGGTGGTCTTTATTGATTGCTAAATAAAAAGTTTCGATTGTTTTTAATTCTTCTGATTTAAATCGCTCAGGGTATTTCCGGGCATATTTTATGCCATTGTTTTCATATGCTTTTTCCCTTCTTTCAGTTGGCTTAGCGGTAGATATAGTCATGTCATTCATTGGATGAATCTCCTCGGGTTTTAAAGATATGTAAGCGGTTGGTGAATATTTATTCAACATAAATGTTGTACATAAATTATTTTAGTTGTTAGAAATAATTTTATGACACTTTCTCAAGAAGAGGCGTTCCGCCTTCTAGCTGATCAAAAATGGCGTCTAGAAAATCTTTATAAAATCAAAGACAAAGAAGGCCAAATAGTCAATTTTAAGCCTAATTGGGCTCAGATGGCACTATATGGTTCTCACAACCTCAATATAGTCTTAAAGGCCCGGCAATTGGGTGTTACGACGTTTCACGCGCTTCTCTTCTTAGACACTTGCCTATTCAACAAAAACGTTAATGCCGCGATCGTTGCTGATAGTAAAAACGTTGCGCGGGAAATCTTTATCGATAAGGTTAAATTCGCCTATGACAATCTTCCAAAATTTGTTAGAGACATGTGCCACGCGTACAGAGACAACGTTCATGAAATGCGCTTTTCCAATGGCAGTGTTTTCAGAGTTGCTACGACGCTTAGAGGGGGTACGCTTCAGTATCTTCACATCACAGAATTCGCTAAGATTTGCCAGGAAAATCCTACTAAAGCAAATGAAATTATCTCTGGGGCTCTTAACGCTGTTCAAGCAGGTCAATTCGTCTGCATCGAATCGACAGCAAGGGGTAGGGAAGGCCACTTTTTTAACATCTGCAAATCAGCTCAGAATTTGCAAGATTCAGGTGCTCAAATTGGGCCACTAGATTGGAAGCTTTGGTTCTTTTCTTGGTGGGAACATCCAGATTACAAAATTGATTCAAAAAATGTATTGATTTCTAAAGAGATGAACGACTATTTTGAAGAATTAAAGGGTAAAGAAATAATTTTAAGCGACGAACAAAAAGCCTGGTACGTTAAAAAACTACAGACACAAGGGGATTATATGAAGAGGGAATACCCTTCAACCCCTGAAGAAGCTTTTGAAGCCGCTAATGAAGGGTTTTACTTTGCACGACTTATCTCTGAAGCAAGACAACAACGAAGAATCTGCTACGTTCCTCATGATGCCGCCGCCAAAACTTACTCCGCTTGGGATATTGGTATTGGAGATTCAAATGCTATTTGGGTATTTCAGACCGTCGGAAATGAAATCCACTGCATTGACTATTACGAAAACTCTGATGAGCCACTTACTCACTATGTTAACTGGCTTAGGAAAAAAGAATACATTTTTGAAAAGCATTTCTTCCCTCATGACGCAGCTTCTCGATCGCTTCAGACTGGTAAAAGCTTGGTGGATATCGCTCGCGGGATGGGGTTAAAGATAGACGTCCTCCAAAGAGACACGAATGAAATGTTTGGTATTGAGTGTCTCCGAAACATGCTTCCTCGATTCTTCTTCGATCAATCCAAATGCGAGAAGGGAATCAAGGCAGTAGAAAACTTCAGGAAAGAATGGAACGAAAAACTGGGATGCTACCGGGAAAAAAGTTATCACGACTGGGCGTCGCACGGATCAAAAGCGCTTATCTATGCAGCCGAAGCAGTTCAAAAGAGCGGCTGCGGAGCGGGAATGAGCGCGGAAGACTGGCAGCGTCTTCGTAAAGAGTGGCTCTAAATAATTCTACAAAGAGACTAAATGGCATCATACGTTTCCAGCGCGGGAACTAATAACGAAAAGGTCTTTCAGTTCAATCAATTCTTCTATGATGCCTATCGCACATGGGGAGTTTGGTACGCTGCTGCGTATAGAGATTTAAGAGCATATTCCGGGGATAACTGGACTAATTTAGAGAAGACAAAGCTTATTCGCCAAAATCGAATGGTTTTAGAGCTTAACAAGATTAGAAGGGTTGTCAATCTTTATTCCGGATACGAAAGAGAAAACCGCACCGCAACAACATGCACACCCGTTGAAGACTCCGACGTTCAAACAGCTGACCAATTCTCGAATGTGCTCTACTATGTCTATGATAAATGCAATGCCGACTACATTATCTCAGAAGCATTTGAACATAGCTTAAAGACTGGGCTTGCAATAATCGGCCTCTATATGGACTACTCGAAAGACAAAGTCCATGGAGACATCAAAATGTATTGGAAGCCCTTCAATGCATTGATGCTCGATCCTTATTTTACTAAAAGAGATCTTTCCGACTGCGATCAAGCATCAACCAGAGATCTTCTTTCCAAAGAACAAATTAAAGCACTTCTTCCGTGGATTGACCCGGCCATTATCGATAATCTTCCCACGGGCATTAGAGATAATAAATATCAATATCTCGGGATTTATCGGCAGTATAACTCAACTTATATTGCCAAAAATCTATGTACATATGACCAATATTGGAAGCGTGTAAATGTACCTCAAAAGTACATTATAGATATAATCACTGGAGTTTCTGAGGAGTGGGAAGGTACACCGGCTGAAGAAAGAGCGAAGAAAAAAGAGTGTGAAGGAATTCTCACAGAAGATGGCGAGCAAAGACTTTTTCTTATCAGCTCTTCTAAACGCTCAGTAGAGTTAAATATCATTGTTTCTGGTCAGCTAATGTATAGCGGGCCTGATCCAACTGGATTGGATGAATTTCCATTTGTGCCGGTACTTCTTTATCACGAGCCTTTGATCGATACCTATGAACTTAAAATTCAAGGTATCGTTCGCTCTGTAGTTGATGCTCAAAGGCAGTATAACCGCCGCCATTCTCAAATAATTGATATCATGGAATCGATCATCAATAGCGGCTTTATAACTAAAAATGGCGCTGTTTTAGATCCCAATATGCTTATGCAGGCAGGTCAGGGCAAACAGATCGTCATCAATGAAGGCTTCGACGTTAATGCAGACATACGAGAAATTCCTGCTCCTAATATCCCTCCTGGCTATTTGCAGTACCAAGACATTATCGACAAAAACATCATGGAAATCCCTGGTGCTAGTGATGAGTTGCTTGGTCTTTCTAGTGTGGGCGATAGCCAAGTTTCGGGAAAACTCGCAGAAGTTAGAGCATCAAATGGCCTCAAGGGTAACCGTGGAATATTCGATAACCTCGAACAATCTAAAAAGCTTCTCGGAAAACTAGTAATCGAATGCATCCAGAAAAATTATCAAGCAGGAAAAATACAGAGAATCATCGGGGAACAGCCATCCGAACAATTCTTTTCTGGAAACTTCGAAGAATATGATTGCGCTATTGTTCAAGCAGTTAAAACAGCTACACAAAGAGAAGCTTATTATTATCAACTTCTTCAACTTGTTGCTCTTGGGGCTCCTATCCCATGGGATGCTATTCTTAAGGTGGCTCCGCTCCAAGGAGATACTAAGCTCCATCAACTTCTCGCTCAGGCGCAAGAACAGCAGGCGGAACAGGCTGAAGTAGAAATAGAAGCGGCTCAAATGCAAAAAGCCCTTGATATGGCTTCTATCAATCAAAGTAATGCTCTCGCAGAAGAAAGAAGAGCAAGAGTCCTTGCTGATATCGGTCTTGCAAAAGAAAGAGAATCAGAAGTTATTCAAAACCACGCAAAAGCTTTCCTCGATAACGCTAAGACTATTGGAGAAATCAATGACTTGCCTCGCAAGCGTCTTATCGAGGTGTTACAACTTGCTGCCGAAATTCGGCAGAAAGATCGGGAAGAGGCAAAAGCCGAGCTTTCCGATGATATGAAGAGGGCGCAAGCTCTAAAAACACAGGAGTAAGTACATGGCAAAAGGTACTGCTACATCAAACAAAATGATGCCAAGGATGGACACTTATGGTGGGCAAAATAACCCAGGGTATCAGCCTCCTTCGGGATCTGCTGGAAGCTCAGCTTTTGGAGAATATTCTCATAAAAGCAATCCAATGAGCACCCCAAAGAAAGGTAGCTCTATTGGCCCAGGATATGGCAACAGCGATCGCATGAAGGCTATGTCTCTGAAAGATGAGCAAGCTAGAAAAGAAAGCTTAAGAGGTATGCCTTGCTAATACTTCCAAAATCCTCTAGTCCAATGGACGAGCATGTTCAAGCCCGAGAAGGGATGACGAATCATTTCAATACACAATTGGAAAAGATTCTAAATGAAAACTCCCATAAGGACAAATATTGGATTTTGGGAAAGGTTAAGGCACACCGGCGCGGGGATAAAACTATCCTCAGACCGTTTTTACAACCATGCGATGAAAAGCCTGGCGTTGTGAAAGAAAGCTTTGTCTATGAAGTGGATAATAGACGAGGCGTAAAAACTCTTCTCTGGGTGCTCCATCCAGACAATACGTTGAGTTTCCCTACTCTGGGTAAATCCATTCGCGTAGCCGGCGATAAATCATCGGGCTCATCAATCTTACTGCCGAAGTAACGGCAGAAATCGGGAGATTTAATGACAGAAGAAGAACAAGTAGACGTTCAGCCAGCTGCCTCCGAGCCGACAGACGTTGAGTCTCAGGAAACACCGCAAGAAGAACAGAAAATGGTTCCTCTTGCTGCTCTACAGGCAGAAAGAAAGAAACGCCAGGAAATGGAAGCGCGGGCGAAAGTCTACGAAGATTTAATGGCGAAGAAAAATCAAGAGCCTGAAGAAGAGGAAGACCCAGAAGCATTATTGACAAAGGGATCTTTTAAAGAAGAGAAAGCTCTCACGAAAAGAGAGATTTTAGAGCAAGTCTATCAAGACATGAATCCTGAGGCTGTTCAGAAGATAAATACATATCTGAAACCTATTTTGGACAAGAAACCTTGGCTAGCAGCCTCGGTCGATAATGCTCTAAATCGTCTTGCTCGTGCAAGTGAAATTGTAGATGACTATATGCACCTTGTTGAACCCAAGAAGGTGAATACACAGGCATCAAGTGATGCAAAAAGAATCGTTCAAAACTCCCAGAAGCCAGGCTCTCCAGCAACTTTTGCTAAGTCAGCCCAGCCCACGGGGATTGAATATTTGAAAAGCATTCAGGGGAAGAAAGAATTTAGGGAGTATCGACAGAAGATGCTAAACGGCTAAGTGTCTCTTGTCAAATTAATTTTTGACTAGGAGTTAACATGGCCTCAGGAACAACTACGACAGTACAAGTCGACCCAGAAGTCAACTTGTTCTTCGATAATATTCTCCTCGATCGTCATCAGCCATACTATGTTTATGGTTATTTCGCTCAAGAGAGAAGGATTCCTCAGAAGAATAGCAAGAACGCTATCTTCCGAAGATTCGACAACCTTGCCGACGCTCTTACACCACTTACAGAAGGTGTTACCCCAGCAGCAGAGCAAGTTTCTAAGTTTGACATCACAGCAACGGTTTCTCAATATGGTAAGGTCGTTCAGCTATCTGACGACGTAATCATCACCGTTCAAGATCAGACAGCTAATGAAGTCGCCGATATGCTTGCTCAAAACATGGCATCTACTTACGACAAAATCGTAAGAAACATGCTCGTGGCTACGGCTGCACAGATCGACTGCCTAAACGGCGTTAACGGGAATGCGATTACAGAAGTCACAACGACTGACCTTGAACTTGCTGTAGACTATGTAACAGGGAACAACGGTAAGAAGCTTTCTCCAAATATGGAAGGGCGCGACGCTTTCGGAACTGCTCCGGTTTGGGCCGCTTTTTGGATGGTAATCTCTACCGATCTTAGAACAGATTTTAAAAATCTTTCTAACTTCCTTCCTACAGCCGATTACCCCCGTCAACAAGCTGTTTTGGAAGCGGAACTGGGTTCTTGTGATGAGGTTCGCCTTGTCATGTCCACAGAGGCTTATAAAGACACATCCGTGTCTCCTGCCGTCTACTCCAACTTGCTTTTTGCAGCTAACGCTTATGGCCGAATCATGATCGACGATCAGTCGATGGAAATGATCATCAAGCCATTAGGGGCTGGAGAAGACCCCCTTAATCAGCGTCAAACAATGGGTTGGAAGGGCCGTCTTGGCTCAGTCATCCTCGATGACAGCTGGTGCGTAAATCTTAGAAGCACCAAATAAGGAGGAATAAAATGACTGCACCTATCGGAACTTCAGCAAATATTTTCACTGGCACAAGAGAACTTAGCCAAGTGACAAATACCTATGCAGGCTACTTCCAATCGGATGGCGCTGCTTATGATCTCGTCTTGCCATGGCAAGCAGATAAAATTGAGTGGTTTAACTATACAAAATATGGAACTAACTCTCAAAACCTCTCAGGCGTATGGTTTAGAGACTTCCCTTCAGGGGATGCTCTTATCGTTGCCCGAGGAACAACAGATTTGACATCTACTCTTGAGACAACTAACGGGGTGACTAATGCAAGCACCGCAGGTGGCTTCACAAATCAGCATGTCACAATCACAGGCATCACTACAGCCACTCCAGCAGTCGTCACAGCTGCTAGCCATGGTCTTGTAGATGGTGATCGCGTTGTAATAACTAAAGTGATCGGTTCTATTGGTTCTGAACTTAATAACAACACCTATGTGGTTGACGTCCTTTCGTCTTCTACATTCGCATTGTATGACGTTTATGGCCTCCCTATCACAACAGTAGGCTCTTATACCTCTAGCGGACAGATCACTAAGACTGGCCCTGAGCTTGGAGTTGTCAATAATCCTCCTTCATACATCTATACCCTAGGTACAGCTGTAGTAGGAAATGACAATGACATCATCTACTTTGTTGCCTACAAGTTTAATGCCTATTTTAACCTCGGCGACACAGCCTAGGAATTCATATGGGGTGGGGATGTAATGTCCTCATCCTTTTAACCAGAGGAATCCATGAGAAAATCTCAGAAAGAAAAAGACGCCATTCAGATGGAGTCAGCCGTTTTATGCGGTGGAGCAGTTATAGAGAAAGAAGAAAAAGAGCCTTTTGACTTTGATTCATTCAAATTCGAAAAACTCTCCGACTTCGATATCTACAATACCCATGTTAGAAAACATAATAGAATGTGCCTTCATGAAAGAAATAAGATGAAGGTAAAGGTTCCGGATGAAACCTTTTATCCAAAGATAAAGATTAAGTTTCAAAGGTTTGATCAGCCGGAAAACGTCTTAAAAGCAATCGTAAGAACAAAAGATATCGAATGGAGAGGTCAATTACGTCCAGGCGGTACTTATGAACTGCCCGCTCCAGTTGTTAAATTTCTAAACAGATTAGCAGTCCCAACTTTTTCAGAAGTGAAAGTCAATGATGGTGGAGAAACCATTACCGAAACAAGGCAAACAGGTGAGAAAGCTAGATTCTCCTGCCAAATCGTGGATTTTTAAGGAGTCATAATGTCAACAGGGCCAGTTCTTACTCAGGACGCATCAGCTGTCTTATTAATCATGAGAAACGTCACAGGGCGTGTAGATCGTAATGATCCCGCGTTCACTGATGCCATCATGTACAATTATTTGAACGTATTTCTACAAGCTCAACACCCTACGGAGCTGCGCCTCTTTGAAGATCAGACATGGTGGGATTTCACTATTGATGAAAATACAGATGATCCTATGACTGTTGATCTAGATGCCCTCGGATTTAGTACCATTGGGCCCCTAGCTTATGTAAGCTATCCAAACAATGGACAGAACCCAAACACCTTCAAGATGTTTTGGTATGAAGATCCTGCTCAATTCTATTACAGATGGCCTTGGAATAACACTTTCACTCCTCAGCAGCCAACCTATGTTCTCTATTATGACAATTCTCTGACTTTTAGAGGCCCTCCTGACCAGGAATATGAAGTCCGCATTTCAGCAAATAAGATCAAAATCTATTTCGGAGGGCAGTTTGCAGGGAATAACAATATAGATGTGGATCAAGATGGAATGCAGACCGTTGTGCCAGCTTATCTCATTCGATATCTAGCCTATGGGGCAGCTCTCGATATCCTCTCAGATTATGGTGAGATGGATAAATACCAAGAAGTTTTTCAAGTTTATAGACGTTATCGCGGTCAAGTTCTTGCAAGGACTTGGGATCAGATTGCAACACAAAGAACCGCCCCAGATTTTTAAGGAGTTTTATGACTTATAATCCAGCAGTACCATTAAATAGTGATTCGCCAAGCCTTCTTCCTGGTCAATGCCAAGCCAACTTTACAAGGCTCCAAACATTACTGGGAGCAGACCATCAATTCAACTTATCCGCTGCCGCTAACGACGGTTATCACAATCTTATTCATATGCTTCCTCAAGCTCCTGTCGGAGCCTTAGCTGGGACTGGAAGATTGTATGTTAAAATTGTCTCAGGAGTTGCTCAGCTTTTCTACATGACTAGCGCAGGAACCGAATATCAGATCACTCCAGCGGCTTCAGCGGCAGGCGTTTTTGCTGCTGTAAACTTTAATGGTACAGGCGCACCTTCTATAAGAAGCCAGACAAATGTAGCAAGCATAGCTAGATTATCAGGTTTTTCTTCAGGAGGTTATCGTATAACTTTTACAACTCCTGCCTCAAATAATAACTACATTGTCTCAGTTACAGGTCAAAGAAATGATAGCGATAACGATCGTCCTGTTGGTGGATTTGTAATAGCTTCATCTTCATATGGCACTTCTCAAACTACAACAAGATTAGATGTTGGCTTCACAAGAGATACAAGTTTTCAGGATGTCTTAATGGGCAACGTAATCATTTATCAGGTATAATGAGTTATCAACCTTTCTTAATTGCAGCCTATGCGACTGGCCTTGATCAAAGGCTTCAGCCTTGGCTTTTGCCTAATGATGCTTTCGTCAATCTATTTGACGGTTTTGTGTATAGGGGAGTTACAAGCAAAAGAGATGGCTATTCAGGTCTTGCCAATGGTTTAAAATCCACCTACACAGAAAGCCGAATGGTTGTCCAAGTTTCTTATGGATATACTGTCTCCGGCGTTATTGATGGAGCCAATGATACATTCGCAATTCAATTGATTGCTCCTGCTGTTCCTGGAAGTTTGATTATTACTGGTTCAAATCCAGTTCAAACCGTAAATGATGATGGAGCCGGCAATTTGACTGGCGACGGAACAGGAACAATAAATTATGTTACAGGTTTAGTTAATGTTGTATTTACTGCCCCTCCCGCTCTTGCATCTACAATTACCGTGGAATATGGAAATTATAGTGTCGGTGACGGCACAGCAGGCCCTTATTTATTTACAGCTGCAAATACCCCTCTGAGAAGAGGGACAATCGTCATTACCGCTGGTGCTCAATCTGCTGTAGATGATGGAGTAGGTGGATTTATTACAACCCCAGCTGGGGGATCGGGATCAGTAGACTATACTACAGGGGATATTAGCGTTACATTCAATGCAGTAGTTGCTTCTGGAACTCCAATAACTATTACCTATGATTATCATCAGGGTCTTCCAGTAATGGGAGTAATGAATTTCTTCCCTAATGATAATACGAGGCAATTAATTGTCGTTGATACTCAATATGTTAATAAATACAATCCTTCAACTGATAGATTAGAATATGTAGATTCAGCAGGCACTTATCCTTATAGCGGGGATTTCCAAGACTTTTTCTCATGGGTAAACTATTCAGACGCTTCTTCAAATCCGCGCCTTCTTTTCTGTAATGGAGTCCCTGGCGATGTGGTGCAGCAATGGGATGGAACAACATTGCAAGATTATGCTCCTACTTTTACGATTGGATCATTAAATGCACGTCAACTCTTTAACGTTAGGGATCGCCTAGTTTTATTTCAAACAATAGAAGCAGGGACTTTCTATCCAAGAAGAATTAGAATTTCAGGGACGGGAATAAATTCCGATAATTTTGATAATACAGCTACGGGCGCTGGATTCATTGATATTCCTGATAATACATTTTTCTATGGAGCAGCGTTTAACCGCGATGACATTCTCTTCTTCACTGAAGCTGCAACGTGGCAATTTAAATATACTGGAAATGATGTTACTCCCTTCATTCTTGAAAAAGTGGATGGAAGCAGAGGAAGCAAAGCAGCATTCTCGGTGATTTCTTATCTCAATAGAACCATGGCCGCAAGCCCTAGAGGGCTGATTATTTCAGATGGTTATAGCGTAGATAGAATGGATGAAATGATTCCTAACTTCGCTTTCAACAATATTAACGATGAATTCTTTGAGTCATGCTTCTCCGGATTTCTGGATGAAGATAGAGACGTTTATATGCTTTATCCTTCTGATGGCGACGTTAGACCTGCTCTTGTGCCAATAGCCTCTTCAGATAGAATTTTAGTTAATAACTTCGAAGAAGACAACTTTGCTATTTATAGAATTCCAATGTCGTGCATGGGTAATTTTCAGGTAGCCTTCGGTATTCAATGGAGTGATTTAACGGCCGAAGCTGGCTTTCCTGACTGGGATGCTCTTTCAGATAAATATGAAACGTGGAATGCATTTCCTTACTCTAAAGGCACTCCTGTAACTGTTGGAGGAGGCCATAAAGGTGAGGTGTGGAAATTAAATGATAATGAAAGTGAAGACAATCCTCTTAAAATAAGAGACATTCAAATTCTTAATGAAGACTTTGTTCGAGTAACTTCCGACTGGAATAATTATAATATCGGCGATTACATTTCTTTCAAAGATGTGGGAGGGATGACCCAGATTAATGGTAAACAAGGGGCAATCGAAGCTACTCCCACTCCCTATAATGTCTTTGATGTGAAGATTAAGACAAATACATTTGATGCATACACAAGCGGTGGAGAATGTGCTAAGTCCATTCCATTTGAGTTTCTAACAAAACAGCTTAATCCTTTTGCTGAAATGGATAAGAAAATCAGAATTGGTTGGATTTATTTCTATGTGGAAGCAGTCGAATCAGATTTAACTGATGAAGATGGAAATCTTCTTCCAGCTATTTTAACAGTCGATGTCTTTACAAATGATAATGTTAATAATCCTTCTCGGCCTGTACAAAATGCCAATGTCCCCAACTTCACATATCAAGTAAATTGTACAAATGAAACCGGGGTAACAGGAAATAAGAAATGGGTAAAAATCTGGATCAATCAGACGGCGCGTTTCTTACAATTTAGGGTCAGAAACAATCAAGCTGGGGCTCAGGTCAAGGTTCATGCGATGATGCCTGGAATGGCCCCTGTAGGACGTTTAATATGAGTTCTAATCTACCTCTTAAGAAAAATTGGGGAGAAGCTTCAAAAACCGAAGAAAAGGCGTTGCTCCGACAGCTCGATGAAATGTATACCGACATCGCCAATAACATTGGACAATTAGCCAAGAAGAATATCTTGAATGGATCTGACCCTGCTGCTAATGATCAAAGAAATCGATTTTTCTCTATTGGAGATATTGCAATAAGAACTGACACTGATGCCGCGTGGATTATGACTTCAAGGACGACACCAGAAGCGGTTACATGGACTTTGATATCATAAAGCGGAAAGAGAATAGGAGAAAGGGAGACTTCTCACGTAACCCTTATTTACCCTCTTTCCGAGCAAATTATGCAAGACAGAATAATTTAAATCTAATGTTTTCTATAGCGAGGTAAAAATGCCTAAGACAGATTGGGGAAGTGGATTGTCAAGCGGATTGAGCGGGGCTGCTACAGGCTTTACCGCCGGTGGCCCAATTGGAGGAGTAATTGGAGGCGTTGCAGGGCTTTTCGGGGGCCTATTTGGAGGAAAGAAAAAGAAGAAGAAAAAGAAGATCTCCACTCTAGATAAAAACCAACAGCAACTTCATGATGAGCAATATTCTGCTTTTCATGGAGAAGGGCCTTTGGCAGAGCTCTATAATTATGATCCTCAAAAAGCAAACGATGTTTTTGATAAAAACGTTGCCTATGCAGAAAATAGAAATTTCTTAGAAAAAATTGTACCAGGAATCACTGGAGCCTTCAGAAGTAACGGCCTCATGAATAGCTCTTATGCTGGAGATGCATTATCAAAAGCGGGAAGAGATGTGGAGGAGAAATTGGCTGGTTTAAGAGCTGACTATCTCTATAACCAAGAAAACAATGCTAAGAATGCAAAGTTAAATTCTCTTGAGAATTATCAGAACCGACAGACATTTGCTTATGATCAAGCAGCTCCAAGTGGAGGAGGATTCAATATCGATAGCATTCTCAACTCAATTACTCCGGACTCTATTGATGCAATTAAAAACTTATTCTAATAAGAGGTAAAGATGCCGCAACTTCAAGTTGTTAATACAACCAGAGATAATCCAGAGCCTACTTCTATAGAAAAGTTTTTTACTAGACTTGGCAAGGATTATAAAGACAGAAATGATCAAGTTGAAATAGGAAAGATTCTTCAGGAATATCAAACCAATAGACAAGATGAAAATGCTTTTGAGAATGCTCAACTGAAACTGATGCAAAGCACCGTCAGTCCTTCTAAGAGGCTTGAAACTCAAGAACAACTAAATGAAATTCAGAAGGTTATTATTCAGAAGAAGAATGCTTTGAATTCTAAAGTAAAGTCTATCGAAGATGCAGCAAAAGAAGAAAAAAAACTTATACAAAATGCAGAAATTTTGAGAGATTTAGAAAGAAGGAATAATCTAAAGCCCGGAGAATTAGATCCTTATATTAACGACCCCAAAATGGCAGAAAAAGTAGTTAAAGGGCCTTCTTCAGCATTATCTGAGAAACCAATTGATCCAGAACAACTAAAATTAATTGAAAAAGTTAGAGCTATTGAGGGTTTCGATGAACTTGATGAATTAGAGCAATATAGAAAATTCACTTCTGCTGGAGTAAGCAGAGCAAATGCGGAATCGGAGTCTAAATTAAGAGGGGAGCAGCTTAAAAGAAAAGAAGGAGCTGTTGAAAAAGCTTATTCAGCTCAAAAAGATTTTATAAATCAAACAACGGATACTTACAGAGGCTTTGAAACAGAAATGAAGCCTAAGCTTCTTCAAATGAGAAATATTAAAGATGAAGATCTAATTGGGCCAGCAGGAGCTAAAGTTTTTGAAGCGCTTGATATTCCCTTAAGTCTTTTAGAAAACCCTTCATCTGAACTTTATAATAAATTAAGTTTAGATTTGCTTAAAGGATTACCGGAGACTTATGGAAATAGAATCCTAAAAGTAGAGGTAGATAACTTTCTAAAAACTATCCCTAGTCTTTTAAACAGTGCTAATGGAAGAAGGATGATTGCAAGTAATTTCCTTAAACTAGGTGAAATGAAAGAGGTTTATTATAATGAGATGCGATCACAACAAAAACAATATGATGAGAACGGAAAGCCGCTTCCAAAAGATTTTCAGCAAAAAGTTTTCGACCAAGTTAAACCTCAAATAGATCGAATAAATGAAGAGTTTGTAAAATTATCTGAAATTACTGATGTGCCTAAAGGAACTATTCCTTTCTTTGATCCAGATGGCAATGTGGTTTTTGTTCCTAAAGATAAAGAAAAATGGGCTTCAACAGAAGGTGGAGGAAAAAGAATATGGTAAATCCTTCTTGGGATCAATTTGAACGCCTAGAACCCCCTAAAGTTAAAGAAAATCAAGTGGTTGCAGATGTTATTGATCAAACTCCAGAACAAAAATCTACTCCTCAATGGGGAGATTTTCAAACTCCAACGACTTATCAAGGAGAGCCCGATCCTACTGCTGATGAAGGGATGTTTGAATATATTACAAGAAATGCGATCTCAAATGCTTCAAGAGTTGCCGAACAAGTAGCGGGTAGATTTGGAAATATTGAGAAATTTGCTAAAGATACTCTTGTCAATATGCCGAAGTCAGGGGGGATTCTTGGGTGGGCTGTTTCAGAATTAATTGGCCCAGAGAAATGGGAAAAACTTATTAAAGGGGAAGGAAAACAACTCTTGCCCACATCAGAAGATTTAAAGAAAGTTTCTCAAGGATTAACAGGAGGATATACTAAACCTAAAACTCCTGGAGAAGAGAAATTTCAAGAGTTTACAGAGGATGTGGGCGCTACAATTTCAGGTAGATCAAATGCAAGAGTTCCTGGCGCTTCAAATACTGAAAGAGCAAGACAATTAGCTACCAATCATATCTTAATTCCCGCAGCAGCAAATATAACTAAACAAGTTGCCCAAGAAGTTGGATTTGGAGAAGACATAGCGAACATGGCAAAAATGGCAGTTTGGCTTCCCTTGTCTTTAGCTAATAATATCAATGCCCCTAGACACGCCTCTAATCTTATGAATGAGGGTAGAAGGGGAATGCCAGAAACCCTGCAATTCAGCGTTCCCAGATTACTTCAAAGACTTCAACAAGTTTCCCAAGATCCAGCTCTCTTAAGGGCAGATCCCCGAAGCGCCTTAGCACGTCAAGAGATAATGAATATTCAAAGAGATCTCAGAAATGGACAGACTTCCGTTAGATCTTTAATGACAACTTATGATGGAATTAATGCTGCTAAAAGAAATAGAGGAATGTTTGATTTATCAAGATCGGATCAAAGATTTGCACGAGGTTCAATTGATAGAGTAAGAAATGCTGTTAGAGATGAAATTATGGAAGCTGGGGCTTCTCAGCCTCAAGCATTGGAAAATTGGAGATCAGGTCTTCAAGCATGGGCTGTGATCCATGAAAGCAACTCAGTTTCTAATTGGGTAAAAAGCGTAGCAAAAGGGCAATATGCTAAGATTTTAACAGGGCCAGCGGCTGGATTATTTGGTGTAGGCGCATATGGAGCTTATAGTAATCCTGTAATTGCGGCGCCAGCTTCAGCAGCTTCAGCGGCATCTTATAAAACAGGACAAACTTTATATCGAATGTGGAATAGTGAACCTTTAAGAAATTATTACTGGAATGCTATTTCAGCTGCTCAATCAGAAAATCTCCCAGTATTTTTGAATAATTACAATAAATTGAACAAAGGATTAGAAAAGGAAGATTCAGTCACGAATAAGGGCACAAAAACCAAAAAAGATTAGAATATACCAAAAACAAAATCCTAACATAACTTTACTATTCAGCCTTTTTTAAATCTTGATCATTTTTAATCATGCAGCATTCTTTAGCAGAGAATGCTCCTTCTAGACGACAAATTCTTCTATCTATGTCAGTGACTTTTTCATCGAGTTTATCAATTTTTTGACTAAGCTTCAAGTCAACTTCGATGATTTTCTTGCTTAATTTGTCTTCAATATCATCGATTTTTTTGCTTAACTTTTCTTCACTAACATTGATCTTTTTTTCTAAATATTCCTTCGTAGAAGTTAACGAATTCCACATCATGAGAAGTAAGGTGAAATTGACGCTGAAACCAGCTCCCATAAACCAAAGAATCAAATCAATTTTTTCCATTACTTACTCCTAAGATAGTTTGGTAATTCATCATTTCCATCATCTCATAAGAGTGAATTAATTATCAAGAATTAGTAGGGTTTTTATACTGTACACCAACCGCTCGGTATGTTAACGTAAAGAAAAAAGTTGAATTCCAAGGGAGGGATCAATGGCTACTATCAATCTTAGAACGCCTAATGGCTATGATGGACAATTAGGAACGACTCATAAATTCGGTATCGTTAGATTCGCAACTACAGCAGAAGCAACTGCTGGCACTGCAACAAATGCAGCTCTTAGCCCCGCTACAGGCGTTTTATCAGTTCCAGATGCTACAACCACAGTTAAAGGGAAAGTTGCTCTTGCAACTAATGCAGAATCGGTTACTGGAACTAATACAACCAAAGCGGTGACTCCAGATGATTTAACAGCAAGATTAGCAGCCCCTGGAACTATTGGTGGCACTACTCCTGGAGCAGCAACCTTCTCAAATTTGACAGCAACAGGAACGGTTCATCTCAATACCTCCGGAGCGGGAACAACGGTAATTGGTACAGGGGGAACAGGAGCCACGCAAATTGGTAATGCTACTGGAAATACAGCCGTTACTGGATCTTTAACAGCTTCAACAAGTTTAACAGCCACTCTCGGAAATATAACTGCTACAAACGGAAACCTGGTCTTAACAGCAGCCGGAAACAAAATGGTTCGCACATCAGTAGGTTCAGGGGCTGCTGCTGGAGCTAACTCTATTGGAACAGCAACTCTTGTCGGCGGAACAATCACAATATCTACAACTTCTTTAGGTGCTTCTTCTTTAGTGAGGGTTTGGAGAGAAAGCATTGGTGCTACAGGAGCAGCTGCTACAGGGAATCTAGTTGTAGGAACTAGAACTGCCGGAGTTTCCTTCGTAATTAATGCTGTAAGTGCAGCTGATGCAACTGCTTTAGCAGCTACAGACGTTTCTGTAGTTGGATGGGAAATTATTAACTAAGAGGTTTTATGTCATCAGCAAAACGAGTTTATTTTGATACCATCAGATCACTAGCAAGCGGAAGTATTTCCGCTTCTTATGCAGCTGTAGGATCACCACTAGCTTTTAAATCTAGGATCATTTGCATCACTAATTTGACTCAAGGAATCATGATTTTCTCCACGGATAGCTCAAATTCCGATGGTCAAATCATAGTCCCTGCGGGGTCGTTTAAGCTATTGGATTTAACAGCAAACTTAGTTCCCGGACATGACGATAATTTCTGCATGGCAGTTGGTACTCAATTCTATGTTAAACAAGTAACAGCTCCAACAAGCGGGTCGGTATATATTGAATCGGTCTATGCTTACTAAAAGATCCAAAGAAGAAATTAAAGCGATACAGTCTGATAAGAATAACAATGAGTTTATTTATCAGACGAATCAATCTCTTAATTCATTAAAAGATGCAATTACTTCTCTTTCACTTCAATTCCAAAAGGAGAAGGGTGAAAGAGGTAGTCAATTCCAAGAGCTAAAGATTCTCGTTGAGAACTATCTTGAGGAATCCAATAAGAAAATGAATACAATGTTTAATGAAATAGAAATATTTAGATCACAGGTCTATAAGTTTGGTTTTCAGATAAACATTTGTGAAAATAGAATGAATACTCTTAAAGATTCACAAGATAGAGTTGACACAAGCGTGATTGATTGTCGTGAAGAAATCCTTGAGCTTGGTAAAGACATCGATAGGTTTTTGAAAACCATTGAGAATGTTTCTCAAGATCATCAAAGTAAGCTTGATAATGCTTGCGATAAGCTTAGGGATGAGTTGCGAGTTATAAAGCCAAAGATCGATCCTCTTCAAGTTAAATTAGATGAACAGATTTCTATTATGAAGAATGATCATCAAGGGCTCTTCAAAGAAATTAATCTTATCAAGAAAGATTTAGAATATTCCGAAAAAAAGATTGAAGCAATCTTTGACAAAATTGGCATGAAAAAGGCAGGTGAGTAATGTCCCAAGCAGGTGAAGTAGATGTCATAGGCAACCATCCTGAGATCCCAACGCAATTTGATGCCAATTCAGGCTCAGCGGTTCCAGTCTTAAATATTCTTAATATATTCGGGACAACAACATTGGCGGGAACAACCCCTGTTCATACTACTGGCTCCGGAAATACAATCACCACGGCAGTTCAAATATCCCAAGCCATTGCCTCATCGGATGCGACGAAAGTGGGATTAGCTAATTTCAATAGCGCTGAATTTACAGTTGATGCGAATGGTTTTGTCTCCCTTATGGGCGGTGGCTCAGCAATTGATTCTATCGCCATGCAGACTGGCACAAGCCCCATTGTCCCTGATGGAGCGGGTTTAATAACTTTAAATGGAGCTGTAGTTGCTGCAGGGACTAATCCGATAAGAACTCATGGAACTGGAGCAAACACAGGAGCCGTCGAAGTTCAGATTTCTCAAGCTATTGCGGCAGCAGATGCCACTAAAATTGGACTATGTAACTTTGATTCGGCTCAGTTTTCTGTTGGAGCTTCAGGGTTCGTACAACTTAGCGGTGGGGGAGGAGGGGCTGTAATGAGCGTCTCCGGAACTCCCAATAGAATCACTTCTACAGGGGGAGCAAACCCCGTTATTGACATCTCCGCTGCCTATGTAGGGCAAGCCTCCATTACGACATTAGGGACGATAACAACTGGGGTTTGGAACGGCACTGTAGTTGGTACTCAATATGGGGGAACTGGAATAAGCTCTTATGCCCAGGGTGATATAATCTATGCAGGCGCTATTAATACTCTTAATGTTTTAACTAAAGATACAAATGCCACAAGATATTTAAGCAATACCGGAAGTTCAAACAATCCAGCTTGGGCTCAGGTTAGTCTTGCTAATGGTGTAACAGGAAATCTACCTGTCACAAATCTTAATAGTGGAACTTCCGCCTCTGCGTCGACTTTTTGGAGGGGAGATGGTAGTTGGGCAACTCCCGCAGGAACCGGAGTTGCGAGTGTAACTGGAACTATAAACCGTATTACATCAACTGGTGGAACAACGCCAGTAATTGATATTGATGCTGCTTATGTTGGCCAATCTTCCATAACCACTCTTGGCACAGTAACTACGGGAACTTGGAGCGCTACAACTATTGCCACAACAAAAGGCGGAACAGGATTAACTTCATATACTCAGGGTGATCTTTTATATGCTTCGGCGGCAAATACATTATCAGCTTTAGCAAAAAGCACTACGGCGACTAGATATCTTGCTAATACTGGGACTTCGAATAATCCAGCTTGGGATCAAGTTAACGTAGCAAATGGTGTTACAGGTACACTCCCCGTAACTAATGGAGGAACTGGTTTAGCCACAGCGACTCAAGGTGATTTGCTTTATGGATCAGCTGCTAATACTTATGCTGCATTGGCTAAAAACACTTCTGCAACAAGATATCTTTCCAATACAGGTTCCAGCAATAACCCTGCTTGGGCTCAAGTGAATTTAGCCGATGGTGTTACGGGGAATTTACCTGTAGCTAATTTAAATAGCGGAACATCAGCCGGAGCTACAACATTCTGGAGGGGTGATGCGACGTGGGCTGTCCCAGCAGGAAGTGGGATTTCATCAGTAGTAGTTCAGCTTCTAATTGGATCTAGCTCAACAACAACTCCAACCTATACACCTACCTCTGGCATGAAATATTGTATTGTTGAAGCGGTTGGCTCAGGAGGGGGAGGAGGAGGCTCGGCAACTACTTCAGCTGGTCAAGCTGGTTGTGGAGCAGGAGGCGGAGGAGGGGGTTATAATGTTATGTATTATTCAGCTGCCGATATTGGAGCTTCAGCTACTACTTCCCTTGGGGCTGTAGGGACTGCGGGTTCAAATACAGGAGGTAATGGTGGTGCAGGAAATGCAGCATTGTTCACTCCCGGAGGAACTGGAGCGGCCATGTCTGCTTCTGGAGGGAATGGAGGAGCGGGCTCAGGAACAGCTGCAACCAACTGCTTTAAAATCGGAACTGCTGGCGGCCAAACTTTTGCAGGTGGTCTTATGTCTTCTTATGGGGGGGCAGGAGGGCCTGGAATAGGATTTGGGGCTTCAGTTTCTATCGGTGGTAATGGAGGAAGTAGTTTTTTTGGAGGAGGCGCACCTGGAGGACTGACTACCAGCGGAACAAGTGCTTCTGGTACTGCTGGCTACGGAGGTGGAGGAGGAGGAAGAGCCACTCTTAATAATGCTGGAGGAGTTGGTGGAGCTGGTGGCGTAGCTGTAATTAGAATTACTGAATTTATCTAATAAAGGAATTATATGACATATGCAGGAATTAGCCCTAAAGATCCAAATAAATATGTAGGCCCATATGTTTATTATCCTTCTGTAGTTTTAAGAAATAGACCGCCAAATAGCGCTGATGTAAGGCAGCCTGAGACAGGACGATATTATCCTATTTCTTCTTTCTGGATAGTGGGAGTAAACCCTACTTCAGGGACTCAAGGGGATTTATGGTATCTTTCTAAAATCGTTGCCAATGTTGCCTTCTGGGTTCAGTTTAATAGCGGAGGTGGAGGTGGGGGCTTGTTAACAGTCACTGTCGATGCTATCACAGCGCCGGGAGTCCAACCGGTTGGCATTGACGGCTCTAGCAATATGACTATTGAGGGAGCGGCTGTAGCTCAACATGGAGTGCCTATAGAAACTCGTTCTAGGGCCCTATATACGTTTAAAACAGAGGTACAGTACTCTACCACTGACTCAGCAGCAGATGCTTCTAAAAACGGTTTATCGCATTATCATGAAGATCAATTCGAAGTAGATGCCGTTGGATTCGTTACCTTGAAAGGGGGTGTAACTCCTACCGTTCTTTCATTGGGTGTACAGGCGACATCCGGCGGAGGTACAGACCCTGTACTTCCCGACGGGAGTGGAATCATTGAAATTGAAGGCGCCTTAGTAGCAGCTGGAACGAACCCTTTAAGATCAGTTTCTACAGCAGCTAATACTTTGCAAATGCAAGTTCAGACTTCCCAAGCTCTTGCTTCTGCCGATAGCACAAAAGTCGGTCTTGCTAATTTCAATTCTTCTGATTTCACTGTAGATGGAGATGGCTTTGTGTCTTTATCGGGAGGAAATAACGTGACTCCAAACACTGTAATTAATCTTGTAGATGATTTTATTGGCTCTGGAGCTATTTCAACCGGTGTCGAAATGACCGGCTCACTAACTTGGTATAAAAGTAATTGGGCGCAAAGAACCACTTCAGAAAGTGGACATCCAGGAATTGTCGGAAATACAACGATTGGGGGAGCTTTTGCTGCCACTCTTTTCTTAAATATCAATCAAGGCACTGTCCCAGCAAGTTCTTTTCTTCCGATTCTTTTAGGGGGAGGGGAAATAAAGCTAAATTGGATTGTAAAAATTGCAACATTATCAACAGCAAACCCTCGTTATATTTTGAGAATTGGTCTCGGCGATACTATTGGCACTGCTAATGGTGATCAAGCTAATGGCGTATATTTTGAATACTCAGACAATATTAACGGCGGAAATTGGAATTACAAGACGGCATCAGGAAGCGTAAGAACAACAGTCAATACTTCTAGTGCAGTTACGACAGGGTGGTATAATCTGGGAATGATTATTAATGCAGCTGCCTCCTCTATCAGTTTCACTATCAATGGAGTTTCAGCAGGAGCTGCAATCACCACAAACATCCCTACGGCTGCTATGACGATAATGACTAGGCAAGAGCAGACGGTTGGAAGCGTTGCTGCAAATAGCAATGTCGTTGATTTAATGTACTTTCAACAGACTCTTTCAACTCCACGATAAAAAAGGCCCTCGCTTAGAGGGCTTTAATCTATTTCTTTTTCCCAGCTTTAGCCATTTTCTCCATCTTCTTTACGCCATATTTCTTAATGCCAGCTGCCGCTGCCACTGCAGCAGGGTTAGCTGCTCCAGATGCGGCTGCTTTCTTTTCAATGGCTTTAAATCGAGTTCCTGATCCTAATTTTGGCTTTTTCATTTCTTTTTTCCTTTTTTTGCAACTGAATAAGCAATTGCAGCTGCTTGCTTAACGGGTTTTCCCGCTCTTACTTCAGTAGCGATGTTTTCAGAGATGATCTTTTTTGATTTTCCTGATTTTAATGGCATGTTTAACCTGCCAATTTAACTTGAGGGGGATTCAATGTTGCTTCCAAAGAGCCCTCTTGCTTTTGAGATTGTTCTTGCTCTTGCTGCATTGTGTCATCTTGGCCATATTGGATAATGTTTTCGTTATTCAAAACACATCCAGTCATAAAAAGAGATATAAATGCTACAATCACAATGAGAATGACTATAGTAGTTATAGCTATCATAGACCCGTTTTCTTTATTTTCCATTTTTTTCCTTTTTGTTTTTCCAAACTTTAAATTTTTCCTTAAGAGATTCTTCGTCTTTGAGAAACTCTTCTAGAGTTTTGGTATATGTCCAATTGAAATGAACTCTTACTTCTTCAAAGAATTTCAGAAGTTTTTCATGGTCTTCTTGAGGAAATAATTCGAGCAATTTCTTAGCTAATTCTTCTTTTTTAGAAGGGGATTCTTCTTCGATGGGAATGTCTTTTGGAATATCAATATCTGATTCTAATGCTTTAATTTCCCCCTCGACGTAACAGCCTCCTATCACATCCGGGGCTAATTGGCGTGCTAGGCGGCTTATAGCCCTCGCAAAGAGCATATCCTTTGGATTCTTTACCCAACCGCCGCCAGGCTTAATTAAACTAGCTTTCTGGGCCTCTTCTATTGAATAGGTTGAAGTAACAGTATCTCCCGAATCTTGTCGCTTACCAATAAGCGTGCAAATGGTATCGGAAGTTTCCTTAATGGTAATGCTTATCCCATTGCGCCTCATTAGGGCATTCATAAGCCGTGCACTGATTTCCATCTTGCCATTGATTAATTGAAGTCCCCCATTGAGTGCTAGCATTGGAGAAATACCTAGTTCCCTTGCGGCAAGTATAGTTATCATGATGCCATTAATGTCTCCATAATTTCTGTAGAGTTTGCTTTCACAAGCATGTTTTGCAAGGCATTGAAAAACTTGCATCTCGTGGGCAGAGGGAATGCCTTTATTGACATCATCCGGACTGCGAATCATAATTTCGTTCATTTTCTCTCCCTGAAAAAGTGATTAAACACATTGAGTATCTCTAAGAAGAAATTGTCGTTAACTGGATACTCATAAATCTTTGGTTCTTTGCCATGCTTGTTGAGATGAAGAAACATGATTTTCTTGATGTCATAGCCATTTTTCTTTGCTAGCATGGCATAGGCAGAACCTTGCGCTGGCCATGTTTTAGAAGGTCTAGAGGATGTTTTTAGATCTACAATTGCCATGCCATCTTCTATTTTGACAATAAGATCGATTTGTCCCGTTATTTTCCTCTCATCATCCCAGAATCTTTCTTCCATGGAAATGACCGCAGGATTATGTGCCCACCATTTTTTGAAGCTTTCTACATATCCCCACGTTTCATCTTCAACACCAAATTCTCCTAGACCAGAAATAATGCTTTCACATATCTTATGTACTTTCGTGCCTCTTTCAGCAGCGTGTGCAACGATTTCTGAAGGGATTTTTTCAAGGCCCGAAAAAGG
>Ga0134121_10000592_pt1 | contig 40352 bp, 30 predicted proteins | sample KB301_FD_96463 | JGI IMG/M metagenome (GOLD analysis project Ga0134121, IMG submission 96463) | Terrestrial soil microbial communities without Nitrogen fertilizer from Kellogg Biological Station, Michigan, USA - KB3-0-1 | ecosystem: Environmental > Terrestrial > Soil > Unclassified ...
ATGATATTTTTGCTGTTACGGAATCCACTGATGGCGGATACATGGTGGCCGGAAGCACCTATTCGAACGATGGTGACGTGAGCGGCAACCACGGAAGTACTGATGCCTGGTTGGTGAAGTTAAATGGTGACGGAATCATTCAATGGCAGCATTGTTATGGAGGAGTCCAGGCTGAAGAGGCAAAGTATATTGAACAAACTCCTGATGGCGGATATGTTGTGATTGGACATACAAGATCGAATAGCGGTGATGTTTCAGGTGATCATGGAAACCAGGATGATATCTGGGTTTTTAAAATAAATTCTACAGGGGTATTGCAATGGCAAAAATGTTTGGGAGGTTCGGATGATGATTATGGAAGATGGATTGAGCCAACCACCGATGGCGGGTACTTAGTAATGGGCGCTACAAGTTCATCAGATGGTGATGTAACCGTGAATCACGGCGAATTGGATTATTGGTTAGCGAAGCTGGATGCATCACGAAATATTGAATGGCAGAAAAGTGTAGGTGGCTCGCTGGACGATTATGGTTATGTGTTTGACTATGATGGTGCGGGAAATTACTATCTCGGCGGCTACACGGAATCTAATAATGGCGATGTATCAGGAAATCACGGAGATGATGATGTTTGGATTGCTAAACTTTCTTCCACCGCCTGCAATTTTTCATTCTCAACTGCTGTTACTAACCAAACGTGCGCCGGCAATGACGGAAGCGTTGGTCTCACGGTTTCAGGAGGCACTTCCCCATACACCTACCATTGGTCAAGCGGGGCAACAACACAGCTCATCAGCGGATTAACTGCCGGCATCTATACAGTGACCGTTACTGATGCCGGTGGTTGCACTGCCTCCAACAGTGCTCAGGTAATTGCGCCTTCGTTTAATACTCCTACAAATCTTTCCACTTCTGACATCACATCAACCGGTGCAATTTTGAATTGGAATATTGTTGGAACACCTTCCGGGTTCGGCGTTCGATATAAACTCTATTCATCAAATACGTGGAGTATTAAAACGATCATTAACGGAGCCAAAACTTCATGCAAATTAGCTGGTCTCTCCCCACAGAGCTATTATGAATGGCAGGTTCGTGAAGACTGCGGCAGCCAGTATTCAACATATTCTTCTTCTAAATTATTTATTACCCCTGCCATGAAAGAAGGCGACAATATTGTTGACGATCATTTCGATCTAAGTATTTATCCCAATCCTGCTAAAGACATTGCAACCATTCAATTCGCCATCCCAAAACCATCTCATGTATATATAAAGGTATATGACCTGAGCGGGAAAGAAATTGAAACACTGCAGAACGATGATGTAGAGTCGGGCGATCATTCAGTGCTGCTCAACACCACCCATTTTTCAAAAGGAGTTTATCTCGTTAAAATGATTTCTGATTCAGGAATTGATCCGACAACTTCTTTCGAGGCAAATCAAAAGCTGATTGTGCAGTAACAACATTAATGAAGTTGAATCGCAAAAGCCCGAGTCAACTGCGCTTGGGCTTTGCTTTAGACTTGCGGCAGTGGAGGGTCTTCGTCAACCTTTTCTTGTCCGTGGTCTGCGGAGACGCCTACCACGGACAAAATGATTTTTGTTAGCGGTAGTTACTCTTTCTTTTTTATACTTCGATTTTCCATCATTAGTTGCGTTCCTTTAGGCGTCAAACTCCAAAAAAGTGCCATGCCACCCTGTGAAGTTTTAGTAAAGTCTAAGTTAATTAGTCCTATAGCTTGAAGGTGCAATTTTATCGTCTGAAAGTTTTGGCTATCGATATACGGGTGCGTCCCGGAAATGTCCTTAATTGTTTGATGAATGTCGTTACTTAATTTTTTTCGAACCACATCATCTACTGGATGTTCAATTAAGTATGGAGAGATTAAAGAAAACAATTCACCCCATTTAATTTTCGTTTCCCATTTAGGATTTTTGCTATAGCTATGGGCTCCTTGAACTGTAAATTCATCCTCCAAACCAGCAAGATTTTTAAGGTAATCATTATCTTCTTCTATCGTCGATGCTTTTTCAAGTTTTTCTCTTAAATCTTCATTTATCTTTCTTTGATCATTTAGCTCTTGTAATACTTCAGGATTAATAATTGTATTTGCTCTTATCCATCCTATAGCGGGATATGTTTTTATGGTTTTTGATAAACTCAAAGCAACTAAACCTGGTAATTCGTCGGCTGTCCGCCAAAATTTAACAAGCCTATTAGTCGAAACTTTAGTCTTAAATATTTCTAGCTTTTCTCTCAGCTTACTGTCTTTTTCTGATTTGCCTATAGGAATTTCTTCAGGATTTGAATGAATAAAAGCAAGGACTTTTATTCTTTTTTCAAGAGCATAGTCATATTCTTTTTCAGTATAGCTGAGCCCATCTTCTGATACGGTCCCATATCTACCACCAATTATAAGAAGATAGTAATCGCAATCATCTATTATTCTCTTGATGAAATTAAATTGTTCTTCATCGATTGCTGGAAATATTTCCATTCCCGCAGGAATACAGTCTAACTCCATAATCGTTTGAATGACTTTAGCTCTTTCTTCTTTTAAGTCAGCATATGTCGAACTAACGAAAACTTGATACCTTTTTATCATTTTGCTTGTGAATTACTGCTAACGATTCTTCATTGTTTTATCGGCGGGTATCCTTACGTATCCTTACCCGCCGAAAGTTTTATCATTGATTCATATTATTTATTTTATCAACTAAGTTGAACACTTTAGTGAGCAATCCATTGTTATTCGGATATTCTTTTTTTGCAGTAAAGGCAGGTTTAACTTTAGAGTTATATTGGTAAGATAAAATTGATTTAAAGAATTGTTTGTCTTCATCTGTTATTTTCGCTTTTTCAATCTTGTCAAACATTAATTTTATTATTTCAAGTAAGTTAAATAATTCAGTCAATTTTGGATTTCCTTTAGAAGCTGTTTCATCTTGCGCTTCCTGAATTTGTTTTAAGCTTTCCATAAATTCATTTATCGCATCAGCTCCCTTATAATTAAATTTTTGTTTTCGCTTTACTATTCCAGTTTGTGATACTGAGTCATAGTATTCTTCAAGAACTATAAAGCTAAATTCATTAATATCTTCTTTTACCATATTTATTTGCTCATTGATATATTGAATTTGTTTTCTTACTAGCTCTTCAGCCTTCTGACCCTCAATCTGAGTCTGTATAAGTTTATTAGCATCTATTTGTGCTTTTAATGCAAAAAAAACCAAAATCGAACCTATCAAACTTGTTATTGGTGCGGTAATCCCACCGATTGTATCTCCAATTGTCCCAGTGTCATTAAAATTTAAAACTCCAAGGTGCCTAGTGAAGAGGTATGGAGCAAATACCACAAATAAAATTCCTACAACTAGAAGCGCTAATATTTTATTTACTGACTTATCGTTCATATAAAATTATTTTGTACCCTCGCTGTGTTTCCCTTTCTGCCGCTGTTGGTGCGTAGCCGTTGTTGCGTCCCCTGACCAACAACCGAAGCGCGAGCAATTATTATTAAATTCCTAACCAGATATGCTTCTAACCGATGCTCTTAAAACAGTTCCCGGTCAGCTTCTCTTCGCCAACCTTTTCTTGTCCTTGGTCTGCGGAGACGCCTACCACCGACAAACGGACACCGACCGAGAGAAAAACTATTGTACTGCTATCGGTGTTCGGTAAACCATCTCACCGGTATTAATTTGCAGAAAATAAATTCCCGTCGGAAGATTTGAAACAGAAAAATCTATTTCTGCATTTGCATCAGCAGCAATAATTCTTGTGATATCACCTGCCACTGAAAGAAGTTTTAGTGACTGCACTCTTCCTGCTAAGCTTCCTAACTGCACTTTTACATTATCATGCGAGGGATTAGGAAACAACTTTACATCAGCCGGTAATATGGCATCGGCAATACCAACATTTCCTGTTAGGCTTCGGTTGGAGAAGGTGTAAGGTTCAACGCCCTGGAAGCAGGCCGGATTCTTTATTCCAATTTTATAGAACAAAGTTCCTGCAGGCGGAGTCAAGTCAGTGTATGTTGTAGTGGCGGAAGCAATAGAATCAATGGCGACATACGCAGCACTATTAACGCTTCTGAAAATATAATAAGTAGAGTAAGCAGGAATGCCATATCCGCCGTAGCCATTCCATACTAAGTTGACTTCTCCATTCAACCCCTGGCTTGTGGTCAGGTGCATAGTAGTATGATCTGAATAAGCTGTTGATTGACTTCTTCCGCAGGAATCAACAGCATTTACATGGTAGGTGTAAGATTTAACTGAAGGATTTGAACCCGCATCAATAAAATGTGAAGGCTGGTTTAACGGCACTTCTCCAATGGAATCATAAACTCCAATGGAACTTCCTTGCCGGTAGATTGCATATTTTTCCATTCCCGAATCTTCCGGTGTCCACCATATTTCATTCTTACCCGTAGCGCTGTCAACAGTAACGATGCATATATGTTGATTGATTAAACGTGAATGGCCATTGCAAACTGAGCAATGCAATGAATCAATATAAGTAGGACCATTAGGAAACCAACTCCAGGGATAGACATCAAAATTGAAAACAGAATCTGAACTCATGAATAAACCATAATATATCTTTCCTGCCTCGAAATACGTTGAAAAATATAAACCACCCTCAGTTCCCGAACTCCCCCATACAAAATTCTCACATATCATAGTATTGGCGGGCGTAAGATTATTGATAATGCCGGTAGTATCACTAAATGGCCCCCAGACTAAAAAACTCATGGTGTCCACATCAAAGGCCGACGCGACCCCGGTGCCACCACAAGCGTAAAGTTCACCCACTGCTCCTGAACCGCAAGCAGAAAATAAAATCCATACCGGTCTTTTCTTAATTAAGGCACATCCATAATCAAGAGCGGGAACAGTGCCACCTGATTGAGGAGTAATGTTCCATTCATACGATGGGAACCACTTCGGATGGTTATAAGTATCCTGTGCATTGGTAACGGTGACAGTAAAACAAAAAATGAAAATGGAGAGAAGTAAATATGATTTCATGGTTGTAGATTTTCTTCCAAAGTACAATTAAAAAGTACAATTAATTTATGTCACTAATTATTTGTTTCTCCACGGTGTCCCAAGGAGTGCATTTACTTTTTGGCAGCGGAAATCAAATCCATATCCGGAACAGAAACATCAGTAATAGGAACATTGCCTCTGTTCTTCCTCAGCAACCGTGAGTAAAGAGAAATTTCCTGGTCGAATAAAAACCGGAAGAAAAGTTTTGTCCAAGAATAGTGAGCATAAAGCGGGTCATAAAATTCATGAGCTGTATGCCGGAGTTTTTTCAGGTTGTTCCAGGGAACAGATGGAAAATCATGATGCTCGTTGTGATGTCCGATATCCATTTGAATCCAGTTAAGAATTCCATAGTAGCTGTAGGTTTCCTGGTTACCGTTCACCAGGTAATGCTCCTGTATCCAGCGCGCCCCGATGGGGTGCAACCCGATGGAGAAAAAGAAAGAGAGGAATAAATAAAGCAGCGACATCCATCCGAAGAAATAAACGATGGCAGCATCAAAAAGAAATTGCACAACCCAGTTCAGTATTACCCAACCGTCATAACTCCTTACCTCAGTTACACGGAATGTCCTGGCCACCTGGAAGATGGGATACAACAGCAGCCAGAACACTTTGCCGATAAAATAATTATTGATTAGCCGCGCTTCCCAGCGACTCGGAATATCAGTATCTAATTCATGGTTGCCCTGGAAAGAGTGATGCTTGATGTGGTAAATGCGAAATGACTCGGAGCTGGGAAACGACTGAGGAAGATTGGCAAGAATTGCGGAAAGGCGGTTAAGTGATTTTTTCTTAAACAACAAATTGTGACAGCTCTCATGAATCATCACGAACATGGCGTGATTGGCAAAAGCGCCAAAAAGATAAGCCGCTGCCAATACCCACCACCACGATGCATCACGAAGCAGCCATGCAACAAAAACCTGCAGCAACACCACAAACAGGATGATGAATATTGAATAAGGATTTCTGCCAATTAAGTTTCTAACTTCAGGATGCGCTTTCAAAATTGCTTTAGTGCGCCCGCGGTGAGGCTCCAATTCAGCAGTGTAGATGAAGTCGGTTTTTCTTTGCATGGAATGAAATTGCCTATGATTTGCTGTCCTCAACAAGCAAATTTTTTCTTCGGTTCACTGCCTGCGGTTAGTGAGGACAACAACTGCAGGCAGAAATGACTTTGAATCCTGTGCCGCTGCAAAATAAATTTTTTTCGGCCATTGAAAATAATTCTCTGCAAAATTTTATCAGCGCCGGCGAAAATAAAAATCTGATTTTGATCTTTATGTTTTTAATTCTACTACTTGAAGAGTCTCTATGATTTGCCTGTGGTGGGTTCCTCGCCAACCAATTTTTACTTCTCCCCGCAGCAGACGGCTGGTGGGGACCAACGCGGGCAACGGTTTTCTTTACAAAACCCGGTTGAAGAATTTTATACAGGTAAAGTAATCGTAAATGTACTGCCCATATTTGTTTCACTGTGCACTTGTATAGAGCCGGCGAGTTTCGATACCAGCTCATGAATCAGGATTAAGCCAATGCCTATCCCTTTTTCATTTTGTGTCCCCTCTGTACTGACGTGTTCACTGGCGAATAGTTTCTGCTTTACCTGAGGGCTTATTCCTGTTCCAAGATCCCTCACCGAAATCTCTACATGGCTATTGGTCTGCTCTACAAAAAGAAAAATGGTACCCCCCTGGTGAGAAAATTTAATAGCATTAGAAAGCAGGTTACGTAATATAATCCTCAACATTTCGTGATCAGTAATTATGGTTAAGCCTTTATGAATATTGTTCTCCATAACCAGATTTTTTGCTGACAATTCTGACAAAAACGTTTTTATTATTTCATCCGAAAATTGCCGAAGGTCGAGTGAGGCTCTTTTTATCTGAGTCCCCTCCATTTGCGTTCGTGACCATAGCAGCATGCTGTCGAGTGTTTCAATGGTTGCATAAACCTGTTGTTTCATTCTTTGAGTAATGTGGGATAGTTCTTCCTTCGACCCGGCCTCAATTTCAAGCAACTGCAACATAGCATCCAATGAAATAAGGGGAGACCTGAAATCGTGCGATATGAGGGCAAACAGGCTATCCTTTACGTGATTCAATTTCTGCAAGTCCTCTTTCTGATTTTCGACCAGGCGATTCTTTTCACTAAGTATCTTCAAATTATTCCTGCGCTGCCGGTAAAAAATAAACAACATGATCAGGAGAATGGATAAAATGATCAGGCCTGCAACGCTTATCCAAAAAAGCTTTCGCTGTAATTTGATCAACCGTTGATTTTCATCATTAATCTGTTTAAGGAAAATATTTTCTTTCGTAGCTAATTCATTTTGATGCCTCAATTCAATGATCGTTTTTTCTGCCTTTTTGAATTCATCACTCAACTCTACATTGAGTGATGACGCCAACTCACTGTATTGAAGCGCTTTTTCAAAATTGCCAAGTCCCTGGTAACCTTTCAACAACATGCGACATGCTTCCAGCATATAAACACGCGTTTTGTTTTTACTTGCTAATTGAAAAGATTCCTCAGCGTACGGCAGGCCTTTTTGAAATTGTCCTGAAAGAAAATAATTGTTAGCGATGTTATTAAGGATATTAGGCAAATCAGACTGGTCATCTAACGTGAGCATAATTTGTCTCGACTGATCGTAATATTCAATAGCTGTAGCGTAATCTTTTTTTACCGTGAAAATTGCTCCAAGAATATTCATGTTATTTGCAGATAAGTTTGATTCATGAAGCCGTTGAAATATGTTTAATGATTGCCGTGCAAACTTCAGCGATGCATCTAAATCTCTTTGTTCAAACTTAATAGCGCTCATTCTGTTAAAAGCCTTGGCTACTGAAAAGGAATCACGAATTTGTGAGGCGATGGTGAGGGCCTCATAGAGGTAATTCAGACCCAGATCAAAGTCCTCAGTGGCCCTGCATACCTCCCCAAGGTAAGTCAGCGATTGAGCAAGGGTAAGTGAATCTCTTAATTGCTCACTTAATAATTTACGTTCAAAAAAATTGCTGAAAGCCTCATCATAATTTCCGTTATAAAGATTGGCGGTGCCCGCCTGAAAAAGACTATCCAGTCTTTTGTCCTTGCCGGGCGATAAAATGCCAAAGAGAAAAAGCAAAAGAATTACGGATATAAACTGCTTCATACGCAAACGATTGATTAACTTCGTTGAGTAGGCAGACTTTATTCACGCTTCTCTAATAATATCAATTTACTGAAACCAGAATTCAGATACTATATGGTACCATTCACCTGTTGACCCTTTAATGAAGTGGGAATGAATTTCAAAAGGGACAACCGAAAACTACAAATTTTTTTACGACATGTTCAAGCAGAGACCCGGGCAAATGACAATTCGGATGTATTCGCCTCATATTCAAGCCCACAAAAAATGATCGTGGGCTCCCGGGTAAACCGGTAATTCAAATCAGGAAGAAGGAATCCTGGCATTGCTGTTTATAACTTTCAACTCTCGCAAGCAGTCGGGAACCGAATATTGTACTTTTGACCATAGGTCTCAATCGGAGAAAAAAACAAATTTTACAGAGAAGAAAATGGGAAAGATCATCACCATAGCGAATCAAAAAGGCGGCGTAGGTAAAACTACCACTGCAATCAATCTTGCAGCCTCGCTTGCCGTGCTCGAATTCAAAACGTTGTTGATTGATGCGGATCCACAGGCTAATGCAACCTCAGGCATTGGCTTCGATCCCCGCAACATTACGGTGAGTATTTATGAATGTTTGATTGGCGAAGCGGAAATCAAGGACGCGATTCTCAAAACGACAACGCCACATCTTTTTCTGGTACCTGCCCACCTTGACCTGGTAGGAGCAGAAATCGAATTGATCAATCAGCCGAACCGTGAGAAAATTATGCAGCATACGATTGACCAGATTCGGGATAAGTTCGAGTACATCATCATTGATTGTTCCCCTTCTCTCGGATTAATTACTGTGAATGCACTCTCTGCTGCTGATTCCGTTCTCATCCCGGTTCAATGCGAATATTTTGCGCTCGAAGGTTTGGGCAAGTTGCTAAACACGATCAAGATTGTTCAGAGCAGGCTGAATCCTGATTTGGAAATTGAAGGAATCCTGCTCACGATGTACGACAGCCGGTTGCGCTTATCGAACCAGGTGGTGGAAGAAGTGAAGCGGCACTTCGGCGATCTTTCATTCGATACCATCATTCACCGCAACACGCGGCTGGGGGAAGCGCCGAGTTTCGGTAAGAGTGTGATCATGTACGACGCAGAGAGCAAGGGTGCGATCAACTATCTCAATCTTGCGAAAGAGATTCTTCACAAAAACAACGGCGCAAAATATCCGATGCCTGAAAAAATCCCGGTAGAAATACACGATGAATAAGAAACCCGATCTCGGTCAGGGCATCCGTGCGCTGCTGCAAAACATGGACTCTTCATTGAACAATGAAGCGGCATTGCTCGGCACGTCCAATACTATACCGCTGGATCAAATTGAAGTGAACCCATTTCAGCCGCGGCATGATTTCAATGAACAGGCGCTGCAGGAACTGGCAAACTCAATTCGCGTGCATGGTATTGTGCAGCCGATCACCGTGAGAAAAATCGGGGCAAGAAAATACCAGTTGATTGCCGGCGAGAGAAGAGTGCGGGCTGCGAAGTTTGCAGGGCTTGCAGAAATTCCTTCCTTCATCCGCAGCGCTGATGATGAGCAGATGCTGGAGATGGCACTGATTGAAAACACGCATCGGGAAGATCTCAATGCTATTGAAGTCGCGATCAACTACAAGCGGCTGATTGATGAATGTAACCTGAAGCAGGAAGATTTAGCAGAGAAAGTGGGTAAGGACAGAACGACTGTCACAAATTATTTACGCCTGCTGAAATTGCCTCCCGAAATTCAAACTGCGCTGAAGTCAAAAGTGATTAGCATGGCACATGCGCGTGCACTTATTGGTATTGAAGATCCGGTGGTGCAGTTGCATTTGTATAAAGAAATTTCGGGCAAAGAATTATCGGTTCGGCAAACGGAAGAATTAGCACGAGGATACACCGGCGGAAATAAGAGAACAGAAAAAAAATCTGCCACGCTTCCGCATGCCTATCAGCGGTTGCAGGAAAAAATGGCGTCGCATCTCTCCACCAAAGTTTTGATCAAGCGCAAGCGGCTCGGCAAAGGCGATATTATTATTCAGTTTTATTCTGACGGTGATCTGGATCGGTTGAGTGAATTGCTTTCGGGAGAATGATGAACTTTACCGGATGAAAAAGAAAGTTCCAAAAGTGAGGGTTAACAAGTCGCTAAATAAGTATGCCGATGTTGTTCTTTTTCCTGAAAAGGTAGCCGAGGCAAATGAAACGTTGCGAAGATACAGGCTTCCTGAAACCCCAAAGCAAAAGAGCAAAAAAAGTTCTACCCATTCTCGGAAGGTTCCAGTCTAACTTCTTTTTGAGCTATGTTGTATTGAAGCAAATTGATCCGCTAAACAGCAACTCACAATCTACCTCTTTTCCATTCGTTACCTTTGCCACACTATTTATTTCGAATTGAAATTGCGATTTCTATTTTTACTTTTCATCGTTCTGTTGTTGAAAAATTTTTCTTCAGCGCAAGATTCATTGCGCGCTAAAGTTGATTCCCTTCCCAAAGAAAAAATTCACTCCCCCACGTTTGCTGCCGTTGCTTCGGCCATTGTTCCCGGCGCAGGACAAGTTTACAATCGCAAATACTGGAAAGTGCCGATCGTGTATGCAGGACTTGCAACAGCAGGATTCTTCGCATACTTCAACGGCAATGTTTATTACACGGTGCGAAACAATCTTAACTCACGGGTAGCAGGCGATTCCACCTGGGAGCCGCAATTCCTGACACTCAATAGTATCGTTTCAAAAACCATCGTAAACCTCAATGCTTTTACCTACGATGAAATGATTCAGCTTGAAGATGATTACCGGAAATATTTCACCCTCTCGATCATTGCAGGCAGCGTTGTTTATTTGCTCAACATTCTCGATGCCATTGTAGATGCCCACCTCTATCAATTCGATGTGAGTGATAATCTTTCTCTCCATGTGCAACCACAAATTTTTTCTTCATTAACGGGAAGAATGGCGCCCGGGTTTTCCCTTTCTCTTTCAATAAAATAATTCTGGTTCATGAAGATCGCATTACTCGGCTATGGCAAGATGGGAAAGATGATTGAAGAAATCATTCAGCGAGAGGGCAAGCATGAAGTTAATTTGAAAGTGACTTCTGCCAATAGAAGCAACATTACTTCGTCTTTGTTAAAAAATTCTGACGTTGCCATTGATTTCTCTTCACCTAATGCAGTGGAAAAAAATATCACCCTTTGTCTCGATGCAGTAGTTCCGCTCGTGATCGGCACCACAGGTTGGTATGATGATCTGGAAAAGGTGAAATCTCTTTGTGAAGAGAAAAATGGTGCTCTCATTTATGCCAGCAACTTCAGCATCGGCGTAAATATTTTCTTTGAGCTGAATAAAAAGTTAGCGGAATTGATGAAGCATCGAAATGAATACGAGCCCCGCATCACTGAGATTCATCACGCGCAAAAAAAAGATTCACCGAGCGGTACTGCCATTTCACTTGCCAGAGATATTCTGCAATCATCTGCAATTAAGAAGCAATGGGTGAATCATGAAAAGGCGATGAGCGACGAAGTGGTAATTTTGTCCCGCCGCGAGGGAACCATTGTGGGAACACACCGGATCGAATATCGCTCAGCCGTGGATCGGATAGAAATTACTCATGAGGCCTTTTCAAGAGAAGGATTTGCTCAGGGTGCGATTACTGCCGCTGAATGGATTCGCGATAAGAAAGGTTTTTATGAGTTCAGGGAAATCATTTTGAACGATACACGATTCACGTAACATGATTCACGATTCACTCCCGATTAATCGGGAAACGATATACGATCAACGTAGCACAATTCGCAATCTCATTTGACTATTGACCATTCACCATTCACTATTCACTATTTCATGGCAACCAGGACAACAACAGAAAAGAAAAAACCCGCAAGCACTTCTTCTTCTTCAAAAAAAACGAAAAAGAAAAAATCCAAAACAAGGGAGTGGGTTGATGCTTTGATATTCGCTGTAATTGCAGCAACCATTATCCGCACGTTTGTGCTTGAAGCATACACGATTCCTACTCCGTCTATGGAGAAATCATTGCTGGTTGGAGATTTTCTTTTCGTGAGTAAGATGCATTTCGGTGCGCGCATTCCAAACACCCCCCTCTCCTTTCCTTTTGCACACAACACGATGCCGCTCATTGGTGGCAAGTCTTATCTCACGTGGATTCATCTGCCGTACATGCGTCTCCCAGGTTTTCAAAAAATAAAAAACAATGATATAGTTGTTTTCAATTGGCCGGGCGATGATGATGCACGACCTGTTGACAAAAAAGAAAACTATATCAAGCGCTGTATCGCCATTCCCGGTGACACACTGCAGATTCGTAATGCTGAAGTGTACATCAATGGAAAAAAGAACACAGATTTTCCCGGTCAGCAATTGGATTACTACGTGAACACTGACGGTACTCCAATCAATGAAAAAACACTCCAGGAATTGGGCATTGATAATGGAAGCCCAACGAACATGCCGGGCCAATCTTATTTCTACCTCACAGAGCATCAGGCAAATGAATTGCGCAAATTGAAAAACATTGTTTCCGTAACTCCCAACCTTCAAAAGAAGACTGACTTGCCTCAACTTGGAGAAACAATCTTTCCCGGCGATCAGCAGCATTTCCCTTTCAACCTTGATAACTACGGGCCGATTGTGATGCCGAAAAAAGGAGTTACGGTCACGTTGTCTCCAAATAATCTTGCCTTGTATCACCGCCTCATCACACAATACGAACGGCACACTCTTGATTTGAGCAAGGATGGAAAAATTACCATTGATGGAAAAGAAACGACTCAGTACACCTTCAAGATGGATTACTATTGGATGATGGGTGACAACCGTCACAACTCACTCGACTCCCGCTACTGGGGTTATGTTCCGGAAGATCACATCGTGGGAAAAGCGTGGTTCATTTGGATGAGCTGGAATAGTGGCGGATCGGTCCCGAGTAAAATCCGGTGGAGCAGGTTGTTTCATGGGATTCATTAGGTTTCGCGATGCGCGATGCGCGTATCGCGCATCGCAATTCGGCCGGGATTCAGGGATACAAATTTCTTCCACCCCGATATTTTTTTCTGCCCGGGGTCGGTGTCCGCGCCGGCCTCACGGTTTTGGAAGTGATGACATACGGCTACGCCAAGAGCATCTGTGGCATCAAGCAATAAAAACTTATGATCGAATTGAAGAAGCTGGGAAAGAATCGCAGCAACTTGCTCTTTTGAGGCGTTGCCGTTTCCGGTGATGGATTGTTTTATTTTTCTCGGAGAATATTCGAAGACCGGGATTTCCGCAGTGAGTGCAACGGTGATAGCAACTCCCTGTGCTCTTCCGAGCTTGAGCATGGATTGCACATTCTTCCCGAAGAACGGAGACTCGATGGCCATTTCATCAGGTGAAAATTTTTTGATCACAGCAAGAACACCTGCGTAAATTTCTTTCAGCTTATCATGATGTGTCCCGCCCTTCCTCATCCGCAATACATCCACCTCTTTCAGCTTCATTCGGTTCACTTCCACTTCAATGACCGAGAAGCCGAGTATGTTTGTACCGGGATCAATGCCGAGAATAATTTTCTTCACAAAAATATTTTAGCTTTTTCCTCCTTTGGTGAGGAGTTTAGGGTGAGGAAATTTTTCCGATTAAAACCAAAAGTAAAGATGTTCGGGAAGCATCGACACGAATATTGTTCACAATGATGAATCATCTGTGTTTGCAATAGGCAATCCTAACGGTAATTTGGCGTTTCGTAAGGTACTTCGCATGTTTCACGTTGCCCATGTCAAGTTCCCGGCATGTTTTTTACATTAGCGTTTGATCGAAATTGAATTGAATGAAAAAATATCTGTGCTTACTACTCTCTTTATCTGCTTACTCCCTGAAAGCCCAGGTAGATAGCCAATGCATTCTTCCGAATACGGCCTTCAGTGACGGAGAAAAAATTACATACAAAGTGATCTACAATTGGAATTCACTCTGGTTGAATGCCGGGGAGGCAAGCTTTGCGGTGAGTGATGGTGTGTTCGGGAGCAGCAGGGTATATCATGTAGTGGGTGAGGGTATTTCCTACAAATCGTATGATTGGTTTTTTAAAGTGAAAGACACGTATGAAAGCTACATTGATAAACAAACGATGCAGCCCCTTAAGTTTGTTCGTAACGTCAATGAAGGCGGCTATACCATTTACAATAATGTCACTTTCAAGCACGATGAGAACAAAGCAATTTCTACACACGGCGAATTCAAAGTTCCTTCCTGCATTCAGGATGTTCTCTCATCAATTTATTACACCCGCAACCTTGACTTCAGCAGTTACAAAGTGAATGACACCATTCCTGTGAATCTGTTTCTCGATGATTCCGTCTATCACGTCTACATCCGATATCTCGGAAAGGAATCCGTGAAGATCAAAAGCGGTTCATACAACTGCATCAAGTTTCGCCCTTTGCTGATTAACGGAACAATTTTCAAAGGAGGTGAGAAGATGACCGTTTGGGTCACTGATGACGAAAATAAAATCCCTGTGCTTGTTGAGTCTCCGATTCTCATCGGCTTCATCCGCGCAGAGCTGCACAAGTATGAAGGGTTGCGAAATCCGATGAAGTCCAAAACTGGATAAGAAAAGTTTGCAGTTTAAAGTTTGTCCTGATGGACTCCTTCGGAGCAGTTTGCAAAATCAGCTTTGATTTTTAATGTTTCTTCCAATAAAGAATCTTTGACGCCGGAGCATGAAATGAATAACGTCGTAAGAGATTTCCTCAATCATCTATAAAATAAGTCACTAATAAATTGTCTCCTTGGCGCCACTTTATCCATGCTGACTCTATTATTGTCTTACTGTCGGTATAGCCCTCTTTGCAATATTCCGGAGTGAAGATTTCAATCCAATCACCATTGCAAGATCGCACCTGAAAGCAATCGCTACCGTCATATTTAATTTCATCAGAATTATCTATAGGTTCTTTGCATAACTTCTGTCTGAAATCAGAAGCTCTTTCAACACCAAACATCCCTTTTAAAAAATCACACCAGTTTGAATACCTCATCAAACCACTTTGCTTTATCCAGTATGATTGCCCGGTTTTATTATTCACTACGACTTCATACCATTCCTTCCTTATTGACTTACATCGAAAAATCAGAAAGCCATTGTCAATAGAAAGAGCTTCGGGATTCAACCATTGTACCTGCTTATCTGAATTTCTAATAGTCCAGGATGATTGGTCTTCAATAATTTCTATTGACTTGTTCGCTGCGGTATCTGAAGGGTTCTTATAAAAAAAGAAAGTGTCCGCTTTATCAAAATTGATGGTTACTAATCCAATACCAAGAGTCGCCTGCCCAAAAGATGAGAAAGTGGTAAGGTAGAATGCCAGCGTAAATGCTATGCAGATCCTATTCATAATTGAAATATTCTTATGAAGAACAAGTGAACAAAATAATCGCAATTTCATTTTGTTTTACATTACAATATTCTCTCAAACTCTCTCCGCTGAAAACTTTCATACTTTTAATTCCAACTTAGACCTCAATGAAAATTTTTTACTCGATTCTTATTTTATCAGTCGGCGCATTTTTCACTCTCGTCCTTTCTCCCCAACAAAAATTTTCCGCCAAAGAAAATGGTGGTGAAGATTCGCCAATCTTAAGAGAGCAATGGGAGCATGATCGCTACGCTGATCCTGCCACCGGGGAAATTCCTTCAATGGGTTTGTGGAAAGCGTATCAGCAATTAGTGGCGCAAGGAAAAATTTCTGCTCCCCCTTTCATCAATCAGGCCACCCAAAGAACTGATCAATGGGAACTCGTGAATGATTTCTTCTCATCACTAGCCATCACAAAAATCGTTTACGATCCTAACAACACGCAAACATTTTACTTCTGCACCGGTGAGGGCTGGTACAATGCTGACCAGGCCATTGGTGCCGGGGTTTTTAAATCTACTGATGGGGGAAACACATGGAATCAACTTACTTCAACTGTCACCACCGATTTCAACTACTGCTTAGACATGGATGTGCATGTTGACACTAATGATGTAAGCAATCTATACGTGGCGACACTATCAGGATTGATGCGCTCGAAAGACGGCGGACAAACATGGCAGAAAGTGTTGATTCCCCCCGGACCCTTAAACCACAGCATCTGCGACGTGGAGTTCACGAAGAACGGAAGCGTCTTTGCTACTTCAGGAGCGTTTATCACAGGCGCAATTTATTTTTCCGAAACGGGCGACTCAGCATCGTGGGTGAAGCAAATCAACGGCTTTCCCGCATCGGGAATCTATCGCGTTGAGCTTGCTACAGCCCCTTCCAATGACAGTGTTGCTTATGCCGTTGCGTGCGCCTCTAATGATTATACCATTAGTGACATTTATAAAACTGTTGACAAGGGGACTACGTGGGTAGCACTTAACTATGTTGACACAGGCTATCAAAGTTTCGCTCACGCGCAGGCATGGTATGATTTGATTCTTACTGTTGACCCTAACGATGAAAATACTGTTGCAGGCGGCGGCTGGCATTTCTTCAGAACAAAAGACGGAGGCGCGACGTGGCAGCAAATATCTCACGGCAATCCTGATTCAGCCACCTATCAATACGTGCATGTGGATGAGCATGCCATTGTCTTTCAAAATTCTGATACCGTCTATTTCGGGTGTGATGGCGGTGTGTGGAAGTGCAGAGATTTCACTGCGCCTTTCCCGACTATTTACGAACGCAATTACGGTTATCGCGTCACGCAGTATTACGCCGGTGACATTCATCCCGATGCAGGCAATGCTGAAGTGATCGGCGGCACACAAGACAATGGCTCGAACAAAATGATTTTTGGTGGCGTGAGTCCGCAGCTTAACCTAACGGGATATGATGGCGGCTTCTGTGCCATCAATCCGCAAAACCCGAACATCATTTACACTACAAAAAACTCGAACGGAATTTTTCGGTTCACCAATGGCGGCTCCGGAGTGGCTGATACTATTACCAATCCATATATCACTGATAATGACGTTCAGTTCATCAATCCGATTGCACTTGACAAAACTGATCCTGACATGTTGTTGCAGCCAAGCAACAAAGGACTGTGGCGCCTTGAGCATGCATCAATTGCACATGACTCTGATTGGGTGAAAGCATCAAAGCCGCTTGCGCAAGTGAGCGCCATGGGCATTTCAACCAATGTGCCATACACAGTTTTTCTCGGAAGAACCTCGGGCGGAAGTATCTATCGCATGGAGCGTGTTGACACAACCACCTCTCTTAATTTGTGGAAAGATTGTGATCCGGGCAATCAGCTTCCGAATGCCACGTGCGCGTCAATTTATGTTGATCCTCTCGACGTGAATCATGTGTTTGTGGTTTACTCCAATTATGGCATCAAGAATATTTGGGAATCGAAGAATGCTGATGGCAGCGCACCCACGTGGCAAAATCACGATGGGGATTTTCCTAATATGCCGGTGAATTGGATCTTTTCGCATCCCACTCATCCTGAAGTGTGCTACATCGGAACTGATCTCGGCGTATTCTACACCATGCAGCTCAATGGCGACAGTACCGTATGGCTTTCGTCAAATATCGGGCTTGCGAATGTGCGCGTAAACATGCTCACCTATCGCCCGAGTGATCATACGCTGCTTGCAATCACGCATGGCAGAGGGATGTTTACCGGAACAGTGCCCGCCGACGGTCCTGATTTTTCGATCAAGTGGACAGAGCGCGGTCCATTGGATGTGGGTGGAAGAACGCGAACGATCATGATTGATCCCAATGATCCTACAAGGCAAACAATTTGGGCCGGAAGTGTTTCAGGTGGTTTGTGGAAGACGACAGACATTGATGGACTTCCGGCAGTTGGAATTCCTCCGGTGACAACATCCGATTTTTCAATAAATGTTTTTCCAAACCCGGTTTCAACAAGCGGCACGAATATCTCGCTTTCATTTCCTCAAGCTACTACTGCTTCTGTTTTTGTTTATGATGCAGAAGGGAAAATGATTCATACAATCTGGAAAAATCAAAAAGCAACAGGAGGAATTTATCATCTGGAATGGCAACCCGGTAAAGAAATTTCACAAGGAATTTATTACGTGTGTGCAATCACTGAGAAAAGTAAAGTGGCGAAGAAGATTGTTTACCTTAAACAGTAACTTCGAAAAGGACATTTTCTCTTTAAGAACTCAATGGCAACATCGAATTTTTCTAAATTCTTTTGTCTGCTTTCTCTCATTGCGATTTGTCTTGAGCTTACTGGTTGCTCAGGGTTTTTTGCAGCACTGTACGGGATGAAGAAACCGAAATCTCTTTCCTCAACTGACATTGCCCGCTACGCCGGAAAATATCACATACCTGCTGACCAATCCTACCTTCTCGATTCATCTTACTTCAATTATGTTTTCTCATTGGACACCACGCAATTTAAGGAGCAGCAAAAAAATCATTACCAACCATTGCAGGCCTTGTATTATGATAAGGATGGGAATCTTGTATCATTCCACATCAATTGTTATGCAGGCGGATTTCCAAATTTAAAATGGAACCGAAACGGAATACTTGATACGTTCCTCCCACATTCACAAACACCTCCTGATTCTATGCTTCCGCTTTCGAAACAGCTCGTGTATATTAAAACACTCGATGGTCGCGAGGCTGAAAAATCAATTCCGGGTGACAATGACTATGTGGTTGTCGTGTATTGGAATCATTTCCTCACACGGCAGAGCAAACGATTCATCAGGTACATCAAATACAATTGCACGCTTGTTCAGGGAAAAAAAGTAAAACTGCTGTTCGTGAATGACGATAATTTGTTTTCTGAAACGGAATCTAATTAAACTTCATCAGGAATTCAAGATTTAACATTGTCTCCCGCCGATTATCTTTGTACAATTCAAACGATTGAATTATGGAAATGAGAAAAATCCCTTTTCGCCAGGCGTTGCGTGAGGCAATGGTGGAAGAAATGCGCCGCGATGAAAATATTTTTCTCATGGGAGAAGAAGTAGCAGAATACAACGGGGCTTACAAAGTGAGCCAGGGAATGCTGGATGAATTCGGAGAGCGAAGGGTGATTGATACGCCGATTTCAGAATTGGGATTTGCAGGAATCGGTGTGGGTGCCGCGATGAATGGACTGCGACCAATCATTGAATTCATGACCTGGAATTTCGCCGTTCTTGCTTTCGATCAGATTGTGAACAATGCAGCAAAAATACTTTCCATGAGCGGCGGCCAATTCAGTTGTCCCATTGTCTTTCGAGGGCCTTCGGGGGCTGCGGGTCAGTTGGGCGCTTCACATTCGCAGAGCTTTGAAAGCTGGCTGGCAAATCTTCCCGGTGTGAAAGTAGTTTCGGTATCTAGCCCTTATGATGCAAAGGGTCTGCTAAAGAGCGCCATCCGCGATGATGATCCTGTTTTATTTTTCGAGAGTGAAGTGATGTACGGTGATGTTGGTGAAGTTCCTGAAGAGGAATATCTGATCCCGATTGGCAAAGCAAATGTTGTTCGTGAAGGAAATGATGTCACCATCGTTTCTTTCAACAAGATGATGAAAGTTGCCAATGCTGCTGCCGATGAATTGGCAAAAGAAAACATCAGCGCTGAGGTTATTGACTTGCGTACGATTCGCCCTCTTGATTTTCCAACACTCATTGAGTCAGTGAAAAAAACAAATCGGATGGTGGTGTTAGAAGAATCATGGCCCTTTGGTTCTGTCTCTTCAGAGATTACTTTTCAAATTCAGAAGCACGCGTTTGATTATCTCGATGCGCCGGTTCGGCGTGTAACCACTACGGATACTTCTATTGCCTACGCTCCTACTCTCGTAAATGCTTTCATGCCGAATGCTGAGAAGGTGATTAAGGCGGTGAAGGATGTGATGTATGTTTAGAGTTTGGTTACGGAATTCGATTCAAGTTTTAGTTTGAAGAACATCGAATCAACATGCACCAGCGGAAAATTCTCAGGTAATTCTTCTTTCCTCATTTCGACAAACCCATTTCGCCTGTAGAAACTATGTGCAGCAAACATGTGACTCAATGTGCCAAGATAAATTTCCCGAATACCCTTTTCCTTCGACCACGATAACAACGTGTCAAATAATTTCTGCGCTGTACCCAATTCTTTTCCCCGAAAATCTTTTGCAACAAACATTTTTCGCAACGCCGCCTGATCATTACTGAAACCTAAGAGTGCAATAGTGCCAACAACTTTTCCTTCATGAGTTGCGATCCAGAAATTTCCTTTGGTGTCTGACGCCTGAGCGTGGTTATGCAATAGCGGGCGTCTGACACCTGTAGCGCCTTGGTAAAAGGAAGGAATCGTCAGCAGGTCGGGCTGATCTTCGAGTGTGATAGGAACATGAAACTCATTCTGCTGAATGTTTAAGATGAGATCAATAACCTCCTGCTGATAAGAATCAGAATAGACAACAACCTCAATTAAATGCGATTCATTATTGATCATTGACGCACAACTATTGAGCAATGACTATTGACCAATGACTAATGACCATTTCAATTCTGAGAGTGTAAGCCCACATGATTTCCTTCCGTGTCAAGAAAGAAAGCCATGTGACCGATGTCGTCTCCGATCTTTGTTTTGGGCATGGTAATTTTTCCACCGGCAGCTTCTACCCTGCTTAATGCATCAGACAAATCCGGGTTGCCATTGAGATAAATTTTTACTCCATCGGGGCTGGGCTTGTGCATGTCGCTCTGGACGAGTGCCCCGGAAAGTTTTCCGCCCATGGGTTCATAAGGAAATGAAGCCATGTTCATCCCCATCATTTCTGATGTTTCCATTTGAATGTTGAAGACCGTTTCGTAAAATTTCCTTGCACGCATGATGTTGGCTACAGAAATTTCGAACCAGTTGAGTACGTTTACTTTTGCGTCCATGATTTTTATTTTTGGGAAAAATAAGAGAAGAAACTCTTATTCAAAATTATTTTTCGACGAAGAGATCATTGCTGAAGGCGATGGTGTTACTGCATATCACTTTTACGATTAAATGCTGCATAAAAAATCCGCCCCGGTCAACCGGGGCGGATCTGCTTTCTTAAAGTCTTACGTCTTAAATCTTACGTCTCATTTAACAGCTACCGGCTTCTTTACTTCCTGTGCTTCTTTTTCTTTCGTCATTCTCATCCTTGCCAAATCAATAACAATGGGTGTTGCCACAAAAATGGAAGAGTATGTTCCAAAGGTGACACCGAGCAGCAGTGCAAAAGAAAATCCGCGAATCACATCACCGCCGAAAAGAAAGAGGATAAGCAATACCAGCAACACGGTGGATGACGTGATCACCGTTCTGTTCAGTGTTTTGTTAATGGCGTCGTTGACGGTCTTCTTCATATCACCCATCGGATGCTCGCGCAAAAATTCCCGGATACGATCGAATACAATTACAGTGTCCGCAACTGAGTAACCCATCACTGTGAGCGCAGCAGCCACAAATGTTTCATCCACTTCAAGGGTGAAAGGAACTATTCCATGGAGCAGGGAATAAGCCCCCATCACCATGGCCACGTCATGGATGAGTGAAATAATTGCGCCGAGGGCAAATTGCCACTTTCGAAACCGCAGGAGGATGTACAGGAAAATTCCGATGAGCGAAAAGATGATGGCCTTATATGCACTGTTAAGAATATCAGCAGAAATACTCGGCCCTACCACCTGCGAACTGAGTTGATATTTCGTTACGAAGGTGCTGTAGTCAACATCTCCGGGAAGAAATTTCTTCAACCCTTCAAACATCTTCACATCTACCAAACTGTCGGCTTTCGAATTGGTTTCATTAATAAGGTAGCCCGTGGTGATTTTCATTTTATCATTGGCTCCATAAGTTTTTACTTCCGGCGCAATTCCAAATACTTCTTTTTTTGCGAGTTCTGATTTCACCTGCTCCGTGGTAACCTGCGTGGGAAACTGCACCACATAAGATCTGCCGCCGCTGAAGTCAACACCGTAATCAAATCCTCTTATGGAGATGGACAGGATGCTAATCACGAAGAGCGTACCTGAAAAGATGTAAGCGTATTTTCTCTTGTTGACGAATTGAATATTGAGATTCGCAAAATTGTTATGACTGAGTCTCGTGGTGAACTTCATGTCTTTTCCGCGCTTGAGCCACCAATCAAAGATCACGTGCGCCATAAATACCGCTGTAAACAATGTAAGCACCACTCCAATATTCAGTGTGGTTGCATAGCCGAGCACCGGTCCCAACCCGAAATACGCGAGGATTATACCGGTGATCAATGTGGTCAGGTGCGTATCGAAAACTGCAGAGTACGATTTGATGTGTCCATCATGCACGGCGCGAACCAAACTTTTTCCCGCTCGTATTTCTTCCTTGATGCGCTCATGTATCAGCACGTTCGCATCAACAGCCATACCCATCGTGAGCACGATACCTGCTATGCCTGATAGCGTGAGTGTAGCACCCAACGAGGCGAGCACGCCAATGATGAAGAATAAGTTGAAGAGTAAGGCAATGTCAGCCACCACACCCGAGGTATTGTAATAGAGCAGCATGAATGCAATTACCGCTATGAAGGCAATGAGAATGGATTGAATACCTGCCCTGATTGATTCCTTCCCCAATGAAGGACCTACCACATCTTCTGCAATAATTTTTGCAGGGGCAGGAAGTTTACCTGCCTGCAAAATGGTGGCAAGGTCTTTCGCTTCATCTACAGTGAACGAACCGGTGATGGAGGATCTCCCACCCGAAATTTCCGTGATCACAGTGGGCGCAGAATACACATAGTTGTCGAGCACAATGGCAATGTTTCCATTGTGGTCTTTGCCATTTTTGTCTTTGCCCCACTTTCCAATTTGTTTTGCGGTGAGCGACCTCCAGATCTTTGCTCCTTCAGAATTCATGGTCATGGAGACTTCCTGCTTGTTGTTGGGATCAACGTCCTGGCGTGCATAGATCACCTTGTCACCTTCCAATGGTGCACGATCAGTTCCTACCTGCTTCTTGATTGCATACAATTCATAGACGTTGCTTTTTTCTTCCTGAGGCTTTGAGCCCCATAGAAATTTAACATCGCGCGGAAAATTCGAACGCACAAAATCCATGGCGAGATAGCGATTTACTTTCGCTGTATCAGCACCTAAGGCACGGCCTATCACGGGACCCGTTGCAAGGTTGTACTTATCCGATTCATCCCGATATACACTGGGTTGCAATACGGCATACAGCGGATTCTCCTTTGCTGCTTCTTCCTTGCTGGCTGCCGGGGATGGTGCGGTTAACGAATCGCCGTTCAGTGCATTCGAATCCTTTGACGCTACTGCGCCGCTATCCGGTTTAGAAGTGTTTGCCCCAAGCAGCGGATTATTCTCAGGGGCATTGTTTAGCAGCTTGGAAGAATCTGATTTATCGGTCGTGTCCTTAATGCTCAAATGACTTTTCAATGTCGCGTTCGCAGCATCGAGGTAAGAATAGAAGACTGTGTTATCATACGTTTCCCAAAATTCAAGTACTGCAGAGGCCTGCAACAATTTGCGCACCCGGGCCGGATTGTCAACTCCCGGTAACTCGACTATAATTCTTCCGGCATTCGGCTGCGAAGTGATGTTGGGTTGTGTAACACCGAACTTATCGATACGGGAATGAAGAATATTAAAGGTGCGATCGAATGCGCCGGTGGCTTCTGTTCTTATGAAGTTCGTCACTTCAGCATTCGTAGAATTGAGCTTGATGCGATCCTGGTTATTTCGTGTTGCGAAAATGCGGGCCAGTTTGTCATTGGGCGCAACTTCATTCCATGATTGTTCGAAGAGTGTGGCGAAGTCTGCCTGTGGCTGAGCAATTTCTTTCTTCCTTGCAAGATCAAGTGCTTTGAGAAAGGCAGGATCGTTGCTCTTGTCGGCCAGCGCATTTACCAGGTCATCCATTCCCACCTGCAACACTACATTCATTCCACCCTGCAGATCCAGGCCGAGGTTGAGTTGCTGGTCTTTACAATCCTGGTAGGTGAATTTGGCAATGCCGATGTTGAAAATAATCTCATTGGAGATGGAATCAAGATAATGCTGACGTACCATTCGAATCGCGTACGTGAGACTATCCGGAAGATCTTTATTGAGTTTTCCATTCAGCACCTTAGCCTCGGCATACTCATCTGCTTTTTTCTCAACCCTGTTAGTAACGACATTGAATGAAAGCTGGTAAACGCAAATCAAGATCAATGCAATGGAGAAGAATATGATCAAACCTTTTCCGCGCATGTTAAAGTGAAGATTTTGGGTGAATTAAAACGGGGGGCAAATATAGAAAGAGTTGGGCATTGGGGGAAAGAAGTTTGCAATTTGCTCGCAGAGAACAGTTGGCAGTTGGCAGTTTCCAGTTGGCAAACAAAAAAATTCTCATTCTGATTTCACAAGTTTTTCTACTTCAACTTTACCGGTTTGGTTGTTGATGAGTTGAAGGCTGTAAAAAATGGGAGATAAAACTTCAGTGTTTAATTGAATGGGCTTGATGCTTGAGGTTTGGAATTTGAAGGCTGAAAGCGAAGTAACCTCCGTAATAAATGTTGCAGGGATTGTTAGTGAGAAAAATATTCATCGTGAATGATAAGATGATTACCTTACCAAAATCCCCCGTATTCACTCAAATCACTTGCAGCAAAAATCCCTTCAAATAATTCGTCTCGGGAATGTTCCAAACTACCGGATGATCCTTTGCCTGGGAAAGAAATGCAACTTGCCTAATCGTTTTTGCTGCATCTGTCGCTGCTTGTGAAACCACATCGAAGAACATGGAAGGATCCATAAAGTGCGAGCAGGAAAAGGTGAGCAGAAATCCACCGTTGCGAATGAGTTTCATTGCCCGCAAATTAATTTCCTTGTAGCCACGGGTTGCAGATTCAACTCCTGATCTGCTCTTGGTAAATGCAGGCGGATCGAGAATCACGATGTCAAAACTCTTCTTCTCTTTCACCCACTGTGGTAAAACATCAAAGGCATTTCCAACCTTAAAATCGAAAACGGATTCGAGGCCGTTGAGTGATGCATTCTCTTTTGTGAGTTGGATAGCTTCTTCGGATGCGTCAAGCGCAGTCACTTTCTTCGCACCGAATTTTGCAGCGAACATGGCGAATGAACCCGTATAACAAAAGCAGTCGAGCACTTCCGCTCCGGCAGAAATAGTTGAAAGCATTAAGCGGTTCTCTTTTTGATCGAGGAAATAACCGGTCTTCTGCCCATTCTCGACGTCAATTTTAAATTTTACTCCGTGTTCTTCTATTTCAAACTTTGTTGGGAAAGGTTCGGTGAGAAATCCTTTTTGTTCTTCGAGTCCTTCGAGTTTTCTCACGGGCACATCGTTACGCTCGTAAATCCCGCGGGGAGAAAATTCTTTTTTCAGAATAGAAGCAATCACTTCTTTCCAGCGATCCATGCCGAGTGAAAGTGTTTGCATCACGAACACATCCCTGAATTTATCAATGATCAGTGCGGGCAGAAAATCTCCTTCACCAAAAACCAACCGGAAGTTTTCTGAATAGCCAATTTTTTTTCTGTACTCATAGCACGACAAAATCTTTCTACGGAAAAAACTTTCGTTGATTTCTTCGCCTTGAATTCGACTTAAAAGTCGAACTACAATTTGAGACTTCGGATTGAAGTATCCGCGTCCAACAAATTTTCCGCGATCGTCTTTCACATCAACGATAGTTCCCCCTTCACTCTCACCATCACTTTTCACTCTGTCAATTTCATTTCCATAAATCCACGGATGCCCGCTTGCGATGCGGAGGTTCTTGCTGCGCTTCAAAATAATTTCTGTTTTCACAGTGCGCAAGATAATTCACGATACACGATCCACGTAATATGATACACGATCCACGTAACACGATACACGACACACGTAACACGATACACGGTCATCATTTTCCACAGGACTCTGCGAGCATCATTCACTTGTTCAATAATTGATTTTCTTTTGCAGTGACAAAATATTGGATTGCGCTATTTAGCATCCGATCCTTCTGAGTTTCTGTCATTCGACGAAGGAGGAATCTGTAGCGCGTCCTGAGCCAAATAGATTCCTCCTTCGTCGGAATGACAACAAGATGTTAAACCAAAATGAAAAGAGGACTATGAATGGAAAATTTTTTTCTTTCACCGGAATGCTGATGATGGTTTTGCAGATGAATCAATCATCGTGTCAAAAAACAAAAAGTAATTCGCCGTCATTGCTTCCGCTTGCTGCAGGGAATGAATGGATTTATCGTGATTCAGTTTTTGAAAATGGAAAATTGATTTCTGTTATGGATGACACAGATCGCATTGCAAGCACTTCAACCTTTAAAGGAGAGACGACTTATATTTATTCTGATGGAAGAGAAATGTTATTGAGAGGCGATTCACTTTTTCAACTCGTAAGCCAGCGCAGTGGAGTAAAATTTCCCACACCTGTTTTTATTCCAACGGAAACTGAAACGAAATTCAATTATGCTTTCGGTGGTGATGTGATGAAACAACAGACTGTGACGATGATGAAAGATTGCCCAATCCCAAAGGATTCCTTCGGAAAGAGCTCATGGAGCATCTCAAAATGCTATCGAATCACCGATGTGTGCAACAGTGAAACGATATTCGGTTACGGAGTTGGAATTGTGAGAGAAAAGAAAATAGAATGCTTTTCACCCGAGAAAAATTATTCGGCGAGGACTTTGATTAAAGTGAAGTTCAACCGGTAGAAACACGCAGGGACATCGAATTCGATGTCCCTGCAAGCAATTTCAAAAAAATTATTTCAGAAATTCTTCACCAGTTTGATCACCTGGTGCGTATCATGATTCGATTCAATTTTCAAAAAGTAAACTCCATTAGAAAGAGATTCACCGACCTGCATTTCGTCGCCGCTCACCTCATGACTTTCCACCAACCTTCCCGTTAGATCATAAATGTAAAGCGAACTCTGTGCACTAAGCTGAGAAGTGTTAATATTAAAGTAATCTGATGCCGGGTTTGGATAAACAATCACTTTGTGCTCAGCGAACTCATCGGCCAGTTTGCATGAGATCGTTACACTCGATCCTGCCGACGATTTGGTGCAACCGGTAGCCGTAATTGTTACAGTACATTTATAAGTGCCGCCTGTAGTAGCGCTGTATGTTGAATTGGTTGCACCGCTTAAACTCGTATGCCCCTTTGTCCATTGATAGGTTACACCGCTACTCGGATTGGCAGTGCATGTCAATAACACAGCCCCTCCGCTACATGGTGCCTGAGAAATAGAAGCCGTAGGAGCAGGGTTTACCGTAACAGAGATTGAATTGGAAGTCACTGATCCGCAACTGTTGCTAACAATGCATGAGTAGGTATAAGTTTTACTGGCTGTGTAGCTCTGCAGGGTAGCTCCGGCAATGCTCCTGCTGCCTTGCTTCCACTGATATGTTAATCCCGCTGTTGCAACCGTAAGGACTACATTATGTCCCTTGCAAAATGCTGTAGGCCCTCCCGCGGTAATTGCAGCTTGTGCGGCGGTAGGTGCTGAGTTCACAGTAACAGTAATAGAATTAGAAGGGGTGGTTCCGCAACTGTTGCTCACATCGCAGGTATATGCTCCTGAGGCAGAAGCTGTGCGTGTTTGTAATGTCGCTCCTGAGATTGGTGATCCCCCGTTTTTCCATTGATAGGTAAGCCCGGCAGTTGCTACAGATAATACTACACTTCCTCCACTGCAAAAGGTTGTTGATCCTCCGGCAGAAATGGTTGCTTCTGCGGTTGTTGGTCCAGTATTTACTGTTACTGAAATTGAATTTGATCCGGTTGTACCACAACTGTTACTTACATCACACGTGTACGAACCTGCTGCTGATGCAGTAAAACTTTGATTGGTTTCGCCTGAAATTGCGGATCCACCATTTTTCCATTGATAAGTAAGTCCGGCAGTTGCAACTGTCAACACCACATTTCCTCCGCTGCAAAATGTTGTCGCTCCTCCGGCAGAGATGGCTGCTTCTCCTGCGCTTGGTCCTGTATTTACGGTCACTGAAATTGAATTTGATCCGGTTGAGCCACAACTGTTACTTACATCACACGTATACGAACCTGTTGCTGATGCGGTAAAACTTTGATTGGTTTCGCCTGAAATTGCGGATCCACCGTTTTTCCATTGATAAGTAAGTCCGGCAGTTGCAACTGTCAACACCACATTTCCTCCGCTGCAAAACGTTGTCGATCCTCCGGCAGAGATGGCTGCTTCTCCTGCCGTTGGCGCTATGTTTACTGTTACTGAAATGGAGTTTGATCCGGTAGTACCGCAAGTATTGCTCACATCACATGAATATGATCCAGTGGCAGAAGCTGTGAAACTTTGCAGCGTGGCCCCTGAAATTGTTGATCCGCTGTTTTTCCATTGATACGTGAGTCCGGCAGTTGCTACTGTTAATACCACATTTCCACCGCTGCAAAATGTTGTCGCTCCTCCTGCAGAGATGGCCGCTTCTGCTGTTGTTGGCGCTGTTGTATTTACTGTCACTGAAATTGAATTTGATCCGGTAGTGCCGCAACTGTTGCTCACATCGCAGGTATATGCTCCGGTAGCAGAAGCTGTAAAACTTTGTAGGGTGGCTCCTGAAATTGTTGATCCTCCGTTTTTCCATTGATAGGTGAGTCCTGCAGTTGCTACCGTTAATACCACACTTCCTCCGCTGCAAAATGTAGTTGGTCCTCCCGCGGAGATGGCTGCTTGCCCTGCCGTTGGCGCCGTGTTTACTGTAACACTAATTGCGTTTGAAGTTCCTGTATTACCGCAGCTATTCGTAGCAACCAAGGTGTAGCTGCCGGCGACTGTCGCTGTGGTCGAGGTCGTGGTTTGTCCCGAAATCACAGCACCGTCTCTTTTCCATTGATAAGCAGAAAAATTTGCCGCTGAATTTTTTGAAAGCACCACTGAACCGCCGGAACAGAAAGTTGTTGAGCCGAATGCGTTAATAGTGAGAGATGGTGTTGGGCAAACCACGGTAAAACTTCCCGTCATAAAGCTTGTGTGAATGGCACACCAATAATTATAAGTACCTACTACCACGGGAACATAGATAAATACAGTGTTCCCGGCAGAAGAATTTATGTCGTGATTCCAGGAGGTGGCTCCAGCAGGAATTCCCAATGAAGTGGTAGTGTGTACTCCATTCAACCAAACCCATTTCACTGTGTCACCCAAATTGATACTGAACGATGATGGCGTGAATACAAGGTTTTCAACTGTAACAGTTTGAATGGTGGCTCCTGCTGTTCCTGCAATGAAGAACAATGCTGCGGCAACAAAAAATTTTTTAACGGCTGATAAGAAGTAATTGAGTTTCATGGTGCGTGATTTATTTTGAGAATAAGTGAAGGTGTAACAAACGTAAACTTAACGGGCACTCTGCAAAATTCTTTTCGAATGAATGTGATAATATTTCCTCTGAACGGGTGAAGAAGAGAAGTGAAATCAGGTTCAAGATTTTAAGCTGAATCCCGCGAGCGAAATTTCTTCCTCACCAAGAAAGAGGGGACACTTTTTCGAATGTCTTCTTTCTATTTTCCAAAAAGATTATTTAAAGAAATTCTTCAACAACTTAATCACCTGCATATATTCTTGTCACTGTGATTCCGTAATTTTTTTCACTCTCGATTCTTCCTTTAATTTCTTAATGAATTTTTTTCTCCTGTTATTTTCTCTATTGCTAAAAAGCTTATTTTGAAGCTTTTCAAGAATAAGTAATTTTCCTTCTATAGTTTTTGGTTTCATCGTATTAAAGTCTGATTAACTTGTAATCCTCTCGCTTGCCTGTCAACCAGGAAATTCTAACGGGCTCCCTGAAGGAATGAAAGAAATTTTATTTACTTCTTCAGCAGTAAGCCGGCTTCAACTTCATCTGAGTGCTGATTATGCCCCGTTCAATCATACACTTCAAACTTCTTCCGGCTATTAAAAAATTCCGGGTTTTGCTGTTTTCCTGATCTTAAATTATTAATCCCTGGTTTTGCTACCAGGGAATCTTTTTGGGGCGATCAAATTAATTTCATCCCGCAGTGTTGCGGGATGAAATTTTTTGTTTTCATGGCAGAATTCGGGCTGATGACAAATCACACGTCTGCTTAAAAAACGGCTTCAGTGTTTTCCTATGGATGAAAAAGATTAGCGGATGGTTGGGTTGGTTCAAAAAGAAATATGAATACAGGTACATAAACGGAATCTCTTCCAAACCCGAAATTACTAATTTCTGATATCCAACAGCAGTAATCAAAAATGAAGGGATATACCTGCATTTAACCCAAACGAATATGGATAACAATTTAAAGGTGTTTTGTGAGTGAGCGAAGTAATGGAACCTTTGATGACAGGTTCGATAAAAATACCCAAGCCGTTATTAAAGTTATATTGCGAGCCGGCGCCGACAAGAAATCCATAGTTCACCTTCTTAAGCCCATCAATATTGTTAACGATGGTCTTTTTAAATGTTCCAAATGACACTTTTACAAGTTCCTGAATCATAAAGTTAGCAGAAACCCCTGTGTTAGCGTACCAGGTAAACCTGTTCTTCGTCACCTGGTAACGAACCATCAATGGAACATTTATAAACTTCACCAATTGTGCACAAGTGACTTTGACATTGAAGCTATCCCCATCGTGTAAAACAGAGTTGCCTGAGTTGGGCACTTCGATTATTCCGCATGAGGTGGGATATTGAATATGCAATTGATTGTCCCATCCATATTTGACATAGATGGTTGAATATGTCATTGAGTAAGCTAATGTAGAGAAGGTGCCTCCTGTTAATATACTCCAATGGCTGTTTAAATCATATCGAAGACTTAACCCTGTTGAAAATGAGTATTCAGATTGCTCACGTCCCTTGTATTCTGAGATATTCTCCGCATCGTTTGGAGCATTATCTTTCCAATGATTTATTATATAACCGGGGGCATAAAATGCAGCAACTGACACCCTTGATGTGATCCTGTTTATTTCGCCGAAAATGGAAACGCGCGCGGAGCTGTCTGTTGCTGAATCCTGCTTCAGCAAAGGTGTCGTGGCTGCGGGTTTAGCTGTATCTCCTGTTACTTCCGCGGAATTTCCGGAAAGGTTTGATGTCACAACGATTGGTTCTTCTCCTCTCAAATCATTCTTTTGAGAATCATCAGAAGGAACCGGGGATTCATTGTGAACAGCATTCGCTGCATATGCATCTGATTTTTTTTCATTGCTCCCGGGAAGGTCGGTACCAACACTTATAATTTCATGATTACCGGTATTATCTTGCTTTTCATCAGAAGTCAATTCGTTATTCTTCTGTTTGCTTGTTCTTTCAACTTCGTTTGCCGCTAATTGAACTTCAGTCTTTTTGAGAGTAGCGTCATTATTATAATAAACTGGCGCTGGTTCTTTTTTCTTTCCAATAATGACTAAATTTCCAGAGGTACTATTAGAATTTGAATCCCGGGGGAGGGAAATTATTTTTTCGGATGAATGTGGCGATTTCGCAGAGTTCATATCGTTGTTATCACTATTGATGATGGCATTTGACTTATTATAGTTGTTGGGTAAAGTTTTGCCAATAATCTTTCTACTACGGTTTGAATCTTGTGTAAGAGAAAAATAATGGTATATAATAAAAGAGAAAAGTAGTAAGGCAAGAGTGATAGAAAGCAATTTAAAACGGCTTGCCCGTTTCTTGTAAAGTATTGCCTGTTTTTTTGTCAACTCAGCATCTAATGCATCCCATGCACCGGCAGGCGGATTCATTTCGAATGGCTCGATTACAGAACGGGAAAGCTCGTCAATGTTTTCTATGTCTTTATTTTCTTCCACGATTGCTTACTGCTTGTCCTTTAACCTTAAAACTTTTTTCCATTGCCTTTTGCAAAATAGCTCTTGCATCAGATAAGTTTGATTTAGAAGTTCCCTCTGATATTCCAAGTTTTTCCGCTATCTCCCGGTGCTTTAATCCTTCGAAGACGTATAGGTTGAAAACCATCTTGTATGCAGGAGGCAGCTTTTGAATCTTTTGCATTAATTCTTCTGCTGCTATTTGGTTCTGTATGTCATTCGAATGATAATTATTAAGATCAACATGATGATCATCCATGCTGACCACCACAGATAAATGAGAATTTTTTCTGTATTTCTCAATGGCTGTGTTCACCATTATTCTTCTTATCCAACCCTCGAGTGAACCGGCATTTTTGAAATTCTTTATGTTCTCAAATACCTTCATAAAACCCTCGTGAAAAGTATCTTCAGCTTCTTCCCTGCTTCTTGAATATCGAAAGCAGACGGTAAACATTTTGGCACTATATCTTTTATACAGCGTATTCTGAGCATTCCTGTCCCATTCAATACACTCTTTTATAAGTATATCTTCACTTTCATCAAGCAAAATTTGGCGCCTTTTAAACATAGATGATAAACCAGTAGCGATAGTTGGGTTGATTGCAAAAGAACATTATTTTCAAATCACAGGTTGCTGCAACACCGAAATGAATTTGGCTACGGAGTTGAAGTTTTAAAAAGAAAGAAAATAGATTGTTCTGTTTCAAAAAAATATTTTCAGAAATTCTTCACCAGCTTGATCACCTTCCATACTTCGCTATCCGCTGCAATCTTTAAGAAGTAAACTCCATTCGAAAGTGTCTCCCCGACTTTCATTTCATTACCATTTACTTCATGAGTTTCAACCAGTCTTCCTGTAAGATCATAAATGTAAATCACACTTTGCAGATCAAGCTTCGCGGTGCTGATGTTAAAGTAATCGGCCGTGGGATTTGGATAAACAATGACCTTGTTATCCTCCAGCACGTCACCCGATTTGCAGGTGATCGTGACATTCGATCCTGCTGACGCTTTGGTACACCCGGTTGCCGTAATGGTCACGATACATTTATAAGTCGCATTCTGAGTCGCGCTGTATGTTGAATTAGTCGCTCCGCTCACAATGGTGCCGTCTTTTTTCCATTTAAAAGTTACGCCGCTGGTTGGAGTGTAAGTACAGGTCAGCAATACTGCTCCGCTACCACAGGGCGCCTGTGAAATGGAAGAAGTGGGTGATGCATTTATAGTAACTGAAATGGTGTTGGAAGTAGTAGTTCCGCACTCGTTACTTACATCGCACTTGTAATTGCCGGTTTTGGTTGCGGTGTAACTTTGCTGAGTAACGCCAGATTGGATGGTGTTTCCTTTTTTCCATTGATATGTTAATCCGCCGGTGTCAACAGTAAGAACAACACTTCCTCCCTTACAAAATGTGGTGGCTCCTCCCGCCGATATGGCTGCTTGTGCCGCTGATGGTCCGTTGTTTACCGTTACAATGGTGGAATTGGAAGTCGCTGTCCCGCAAGCGTTACTTACCTCGCATATATAGGATCCGCTTGTAGTGACTGACAAGCTTTGGTTCGTAGCACCGGATATAGATGTCACGCCATTTCTCCATTGATAGTTTAGTCCTGCTGTCGCAACCGAAAGCATGACGCTTTCTCCTGAGCAGAAGTTAGTGCTACCATCGGCTGAAACGGCTGCATCACTTATAGTGGGTGGAGTGCATCCGCCACAAACCGAAAAAACGGCCTGCTGACTTGACGGTATGTTGTCCATCCAGGTTACATTGTATGAATTCGGTCCTCCATAAATATTTACTAACAGAACATACCACTGACCTGCAAACGCATCTACCGTTTCCACAAAGCCATTTCCTCCTGTCCCTTCTGTAAAATCACCTGCACCTATTTCCAGACCGGTAGAATAAGGAGGTAATCCATAAGCATTGAATGAATAACCAATTGCATAAGAACAACGCAAAGGAACCGTGTTCATCGGACAATTCACACTTGCAAAGGGACCCCACAATACGAAATCGCAGTTCATATAAGGAGAACCGGAAAGGGCACTAATGGTAAATCCAAGTTTTCCGGAAGTGCCAATCTGAAAGTCGTACCAGGCAGAGCGAATCTCACCGGATACATCGCATCCCCAATATGAGCTATTATATTCCTGCGTACCATAATCAGGATAACCTGATGCAGAATGAGTAAGCATGCTGGTGTTGCAAACTTGCTGTGCTCCCAAACAATCGGTGGGGGAAGCGCCCACCACACAAATATTGAAAGTATGATTAGCGTTGGCAACTGCAAAATCATACACTCTTATATAGTAAGCAGAACCCACAGTTAAGCCCGCAGCATTAATTGTTTCAGTTCCTGCAACCCCTGTGGCATTCTGGCAATAAAGTGATGTAAATGAAATGCATGTTCCGCTTAAGAGCTGTACCACCGGATCCATGGTACCATCAGTTGCTGCAACTGTAACTTGCATGGAGGGATTATTAGCAATAAATCTATACCACACATCATCATTCGCAGTACCCACGCATGCCGGGACGCCTCCCTGTGAAGAATTGCCGGCACTAACTGAGCTTGCGATATAGGAGCAAGAAGCACCCGGAATTAATGCAATTGCATTCGCGCAATCATTGTTGATTGAAGCAGCAGGACATGTTACACAACTCAGGCTCATTTGCCAACCCCTTGCATGGTTGTTGCCGTTAGCGATGAATTGAAAGGTAGCACAACTACCATTTGTTGAGAATGCGGCCGGGCTGGTGAAAGTATTGGTATAAACTGCGCTGCCACTATTAGCGATTGGCGAAGCAGTTGAAGGTCCATCAAATACTCTCAGCGTATCAAGGGAACAAATGCCAAAGTTGTCAGGGGTTGATCCATCCACCTGAATACATTGTCCGTTACTGGTGGAAAAAGTTTCTGTCATGGTCACTAAATCCTGGTAATCTTTTGTATTTCCTCCGCTTACCTGGCATGTAGCATCTCCTCCCGACCCACCTGAACCTGCATTTTGAGGATCAATAAATGTGTAAGTTCCCGGACAGGAGAAACTAAAACTGCCGGGCTGCAGATAGTAATAAGGGGTAATGGTCGCCTCCCATCCTTTACAAGTAGAGTTAGCATTGGAGGTAAAGTGAAACGTAATGCTGTTAGCGGAGGTGGCGCCGATCGTGGCTGGTATTGGATTCGTTGTGGTTGTATAGGTTGCTAAAACAGGAGAAGCCGTGGTTGGGCCATCATATACAGTTAACACATCCCCTGAAGCAATTCCAAAAGTGCCCGATGTCCAAGAGACCGCTATTGCTTGACCTGCATTGGCTGTCATTGTCTCTGTAATGTTCGCATTGTTTGAATAGTTACTCGCCGAACTCCCGGAACAACCTGATCCGCCCGCTCCTCCCGAGTCATACCACGTAATAGAACCCGTAAGCGCGTAACTTCCGGCTACCATAGGTCCGGCGGGCTGTGCGATAGCAGAAGAAATCACCATCGTGATCAGAGCAAATAAAATAACCGGCAGGCGCTTCCACTTTGATTTGAAGTAAGTAAACATTGATGAAAAGAAACCGGCATCAGACTTCTGGTAAGTTGGCTCGTCAGCATGCACTTTCGCATGTTGGACCGGGAGACGCGTGTGTGTGTTTCTCATTGGAAATTTTTTTAGGTTGTGTGCAAATCACTTTCCATACGCAGCAACAAATGGAAAACATGTAAATGTAACTTAACTTCCTTCTGAACTTTAGGAAATTTTCCGACAAATCCAGCTTCATTAAACTTAAATTATTTTCATTGAAGATGAACTTTACTAAAGAAGAAATATCATTAGTAAAATCAACGCTCCGAATTGTTGATGATCAGCTTCCGGTTATAAGTTTTATCCCCAGCAAAAATGATGAGGAAGTAAATTCCATTGGACAATGGCAGGGTGAAGGTTTCCTTGTTGTTGGTGATATTATTTGAAGAGAAAATTATCCGTCCAAGCACATCAGTAATTTGTAACTCGTAAATCACTCCCGTTCCAAGGGCATGTAAATTATCTATCGTGAAAGTGCCATTGTTCGGATTGGGGTAGATGGAGATTTCAGGATTACCTGAAGTCTCAGTAATGTTAGTTCCTTTGCCCGGGCAAACTGTGATAACAGGACAGGTGGTATCCAGTACAAATTTCCACATGTCGTTATAATATCCCATAAAACCAAAGCCGCCAAAGAGCCAAAGATTTCCATCGTTATCCTTGAAGCCAAGTGCACCGCCCCGGTCTCCGGGAGTATTGGCGGGACTTGAAACGAGTATGGTTCCGAAGTTTGGATTTGCAGATGTATTCGGTTGACCATTCATCAAAGTCCATTCTAAAGTTACGGAATTGAAGTTCCATAGATCGCTGAAAAAATCGCCTCCATAATTCACGAAATTATTACCAGGAAGAGTCCAGCAAGCACGGTTTTCTGTTTTGCCTTCGGGTATATTTCCGGTATCGGGAACGCAATCGGCATTACTGATTCCGGTAGCACCGATAGTGGAGGTGCCACTCATCCATGTCCACATATTTGAAGCGATATTAAATCGCCACATATCGTTATAACCCGAACCTCCAAACATCCAAAAGTCACCATCACATGATTTCCATGACGTATAACAAAATCGTCCTCCGGGCATGTTGGCACTGTTGGGCACCCCTTTGGTTCCCCAAACCGGCATGGCATTTAATGACGTGGTACCGCTCATCCAAACCCATTCATTAATAGCAGTATTATACATCCATAAGTCACCGGCCCGGTCCGCATTGAGATTGACATCGCCGCCGTAGAGCCATAAGTTATTGTTGCCATCCACCCAGGCTGCATTGCATTCACATCTTCCGCCGGGGGTGTTTGCAGGATCGGGAATACCAAGAGTCCCATAGGCAGGTACTGTTGAAATAGTATCCGCTCCACTCATCCAGGTCCATTCATTAGTTGCAATATCATACTTCCATAAATCACCCAAAAAACCCTCGGAATTGTTCACGTCCTTTCCATATCCGCCATACATCCAGAGGTTGTTGAAAATATCTGTCCAGGTGATTTCTCCATAGCCTCTGCCACCGGGATTATTAGCAGACGAAGGCACCTGAAAAGTTCCATAAACCCCCGCTTGATTGGCAACGCCCGGACCTTTTATCCAGGCCCATTGATTGATAGATGGGTCGAATTTCCAGAGATCATCGTTATAAGTACCGAGGCCACCAAACAGCCAAAAGAACCCTTGATGATCGGTCCATTGACAAGCCTCGTAGCTCGATGGAGGTCTGTTGGCAGGGTCAAAGACAGATAGCGTTCCATAGACCGCCGCCTGGTTTGCAGTGCTTGGTCCGTTCATCCACGTCCATTCACCCATTTGGGCGCAGCAGATATTTGTGATGAGTGTTAATAGGAGGAGTATTTTTTTCATGGTAACTACATTTACTTCATGTCAAAAATAGGAAGTATACTCACGCTTCTGTTGTTGGTCTGCCTCAACTCAAAACTGCACAAAGACCACCTACGGCATCAACCACCACCACTCGTTAGTTCCCAGTCAGCTTGACCACATCAGCCGCTTCTATCACTACTGATCAGCGCTTTCGCAATGAAACTGCGCAGTCTCATTCCTTCACAATTTTTCCTTTCTTAATCACTCCGTTTTTATTTCTGATTTCATAAACATAAATTCCTTTTGCAAGTAGTTCTGTGTTTAATGTAACAGAGTTTATAAACTCTTGCTGCAAAATTTTTCTTGAAGCGATGTCATAAATAAAAATATCGTACACATCACTTTTCTCAGTTCTGATATTCAACACATCTGAAAAGAGCTGAGGAAAAACGATCACTGAATTTTCCTGACTATTTGTTTCATTAATTCCAGTCCCTTTAGGGCTTTCCAAAACAATATCGTCAATAAAATAATAAGCTTCTGAAAAAGAGAGTGCCGAATCATGCGGCTGAAGTTGCTGCACGGCATCATTCACAAAGCTTCCGAAGGTGATATACTGATAAGCAGAATCGGCTGTAAAGTTAAATGTCACCTGCTGCCAGTCATTATTATACAGGAAGCCGTTATAAATATATTGAGGAGTAAAATCAATTATAAGCGGATTGGTTTGCGAAAGGAGCATCGTTGAAAAGGCCACGCTGAAATGATCGCAGCCGCTTCCGCCATAGTAGATGGGTGGTGTCCCGTTAGTAACATAAAATGAAAGGTGGTAAGTTTCTCCGATTGTCAGAGGGTTTAAAAGCGAATGCGAAATATATTCTCTGAAATCCGGGTAAGACACATCGTAAAGAATCAAACCCATTATGGCTGAGCCTCCATAAGGGTAAACTGTTGCAGGAAAAGGATTCGGCAATTGAGCTTGCCCGCTTCCATTAAGGTGAAAATAATCCGGTGAACCAAAGCCGCCACAATTACTCCATCCGGTGCATAAGCTATATTGACCCGCACCGGAAGGCAACTGAGAATAACTTTCAAAATCTCCATTAGGAACAAGATTCTGTGCGCTGCAAATTCTGCAACTCAAAAAAAGTATTATTAAGCAACGCAGTTTATTCATAGCGACAAAGGGTTTTTAATGCGTTTATTTGAAAGAAACACGTGGGGACATCAAATGAGATGTCCCCGCAAAAAAATTCATAAAAAATTATTACCCGCCGAAAGTTTTATCATTGATTCGGTCGGTGTGACACGTGTGACACCCACCGGTAGAGGAAATAGTTTTTTCATTGGTCGCTTATTTTGAAAGTTGTTGTCTTAAAGAAAGCAAGTCAGAGTAGGGAGCATTTTCCTTGCTCTCGGTTTTCCTTTTCTTTTTTAGTCGCTTGTCAATTGCAATGAGTAAAGCCGCTTTGTCTTTATTAAGTATTGGCTCTATCAACTTTCTTGTTGGAAAATCAGTCGGGTCAAAATACATCCAAACATTTAGCAGAAGAGGCAAGTCAGTTTTGCTACTTGATTGTTGCAACGCTGTAAGTGCTTTGGTCATTTCGTCTTTCACGCTTTGCGATGGTGAGTTGTCCTCAACCTTTGTGTATTGCTTAAAAATCCTGTCAACGGTTTGAATAGGCGTTTCGGTTTTGGTCGCACCTTGTCCAAATGTCGTAGCATATAGAATTAAAAGTATTGCCGTCAAGAGTTTTTTCATTGCTCATCTGTTTGTTTACGCACCAAAGTAATGCTAATTAGAATTCCAAATGTTCAAAGTTTGCACTGCCGCCAATTTTTTTTATTGGCCGAAATCTTTATCAACTAATAGAAACACACAGGGACATCCAATAGATGTCCCTGCATGAAATTTACCTAAAATTATTTTCAGAAATTCTTCACCAGCTTAATCACCTGCTGTGCTTCATTATTTTCTGTGACCTTTAAGAAGTAAACTCCGTTAGAAAGTTTTGCACCAATTTTCATTTCGCCACCGCTTACTTCGTAGGTTTCTACCAATCTTCCGGTGAGATCATAAATGTAAATCACACTTTGCGCATCAAGCTGTGCATTGCTGATGTTAAAGTAATCTGCGGTGGGATTTGGATAAATAATCACTTTATTATCATTGACCACACCACCCGACCTGCAAGTGATCGTAACCTGAGAACCTGCTGACGTTTTGGTGCAACCTGTTGCTGAAACTGTCACCGTGCATTTGTAAGTGCCGTTCTGCGCTGCGTTGTAGGTCGGGTTGGTAGCTCCGCTTAATGTTGTACTTCCTTTCTTCCATTGATACGTTACACCTGTATTTGGATTGGATGTGCACGTCAGCAAGATTGTGCCGCCGGAGCAGGGAGATTGAGAAATGGAAACCGTTGGAAGTGAATTTTGTGTTACCGAAATTGAATTGGATGTAATGGTTCCGCAAGAATTGCTTACCACACACTTGTAAGTACCGGTTTTTGTAGTGGTATAGCTCTGTTGAGTGGCACCTGCAAGATTGTTGTTGCCCTTCTTCCACTGGTAGGTTAATCCTGCTGTTGCAACTGAAAGCGTTACGCTGCTTCCCTTGCAAAAAGTAGTTGGTCCTCCGGCGGTAATGGTTGACTGCTGTGCAGTAGGCGCGGTGTTCACGGTAACAGTGATGGAATTGGAAGTCGTGGTTCCGCAACTGTTGCTTACATCACAGGTATATGTTCCCGAAGCAGAAACTGTGAAACTCTGTAACGTTGCCCCTGAAATAGTTGATCCCCCACTTTTCCATTGATATGTCAGACCTGAAGCAGCAACGGTCAACACCACACTTCCCCCTGTACAAAATGAAGTTGAACCACCTGCACTGATGGCTGCATTC